>Ga0233437_1000080_pt1 | contig 239850 bp, 238 predicted proteins | sample SI_122_August201_FD_182714 | JGI IMG/M metagenome (GOLD analysis project Ga0233437, IMG submission 182714) | Seawater microbial communities from Saanich Inlet, British Columbia, Canada - SI_122_August2016_200_MG | ecosystem: Environmental > Aquatic > Marine > Inlet | place: Canada: British...
AACCTCGGCATCTTCTCCACAGTCGCTACATTTGATCTTGTGCATTTCGCGTGGACCACGGTCGTAGCTGCGCCTTTCTCTATAACCCATATATTTCACTCCTTATTCGTAATTGGATAAATAGAATACTTTATCGATACTCCAGATATCTGCGATTTATGAACAATCACGGTTTTTAAATCTATGTGTGAACTTTGTGAAAGCTATTCACGACATTTGTGGTAATACCTATGAAATAAGTTGAAATATCGTCCCATACCTGCAAGGATATGGCATCAGGGGTCGAGAAAGACATCAAAGTGCTTGAGAAATTCATTCAAGTATATTGCGAGACAAAGCACAAAACCCATGAGAAAGACGACGACCATGGTCTCTGCGCGGAATGCAAGCATACGCTCAACTACGCCATACACAGGAGGGAAATATGCCCCCTTGATCCAAAACCTACCTGTAAGAACTGCGAGATTCACTGCTATGAGTCAAGTCAAAGGCAGAGGATCAAAGACATCATGCGCCACTCTGGGATGCACATGATAATGAGGGGCAGGCTAGACTGGCTCATCCACTACTTCTTCTAGCTTCTCCGGCTCCTTGATGTAAAGCCATGTTAGAAGGAAACAAGGAATACACACCGCCATGAACAGGTAGATGGGCAAAGTGTGACTGATATTATCGTAGATTAGTCCACCCATGATGTTTCCACCAGCGACAGCAATGAGACTGAAGAATGATTTGCTACCATTCACTCTTCCTCGTTTGTCAGCGGGTATCAAGTCTGCCCAGAGTGCAGAAGTCGATGTGTAGAAAATTATATTGATAAGCCCAATGATGGGGGCCACAATTATTAACCGGGTGAAAGTTGCGCCTAAAAGCAGGGGAACCGCGAAGAAGGTCAAGGCATACCCAAATAGAAGCGGTTTTACACGCCCAAAAGTGTCAACAACTTTGCCGGCTGGAATCGCTAAGATGATCATCGCGACACCAATTATCGAGACAAGGTACGACAACTGGACAGGACTGATTCCAAGATCGTTTACGATGTAAAGGACCATGATTGCGTTGAACATAACGTTGGGGACGATGAAGAGAATCTCGACTGACAATAATACGGATAACGTTCTTGGAACCTCTTTCCAGACACCGATACCTTCGGCGAACCCCTTTGCGCTGCTGAGACTGGACACCACATCCTTCGTTGTAACTTCAGGTTTATCGGTTTCCTCAACGAGCCTCCATCGCATGAACGAGGCGGCGAGGAACGCCATGGATACAAAAATGAATCCAATTCGAGAGGTCCCAATTATCCCATAACTTGAGAATAGAAAACCGGCGATGAGTGGAGATGGTGTTGTGGAGACCTTCGTGATGAGGTTGATCATACTGTAACCTGTGCCCCGTTTGTCCTCGGGTAGGGACTCCATTACGATGCTGTCAAACCCTGGTGTATATATCCAGCAGAAGCTGGTACAGATTGCACCTACGAGTATGAACTGCCATGAGGGCGCGAACGCATAGAGTAGATACGAAGCGGATGCAAGCACCGTCATAACGATGATGAGTCGTTTACGCCTGAACTTGTCCGCGAGTTGCCCACCTGGAATCTTGACGAAAGCTTCAGTTAACACACCTGCGGCGTTTATGACCCCAATGATGGTTGCCGTGCCACCTAGGGCTGTAACGTATAATGGGTAATATGTGAAAGCCATCTCGCGTGTAAAGTCCACTATGAGCCAACCAACGAGTATTATGAGAAAATTCCCGCGAATGAAGCTGAAATCGCTCAAGAATCCCTTCTTTTCCTCCCTAACACCTTCCATATCGTTAGCGATACGCTTGTGTTTATAATATTAACTAACAAGTTGAGACCACAAAATGTGACTCAAGGAAAAAAGTCTTGTAATTACATGTGGTTGACACAAGAATCTAGTCAAAGACTATAAGCGCCAACCCTAAACAGGTGAATGAAATGTTCACGATGCTTGATGTCGGTAACTTTTTCCTGTTTATCTCAGGATTTCTCATGATCCACACCGCATACAAGGACAGGAAAGTGCTGAGTGGGTACAATTTCACAGGAAGCCTCATGCTAGCCATAGGAATCAGCTTCGTGATCGTATTCTACCTGCAGGAAGGCTACTATGTCAGCACGTTCTTGACACTGCCAAACTACTTTTACTGGATAGTTGTAGTGGTGTCGCTACTGAGGAACCGCAAATGATCACGGTTGAAGAGGTGCTAGAGGCTGAGGAAAGATGGGCTAAGGCTCACCTTGATACAGATGTCAATACCATCAACAAACTGATGCACATTGATTACACCATAATCAAGCCCGATGGCAGCGTCTGGGACAGGAAAAACGCGTTAGCCAGTTATGTCCCAGGTAAGAGGGAGTGGAGTGAAGCGGGAAGCAGTGACCACATCGTAAACATTTACGGGGATACCGCCTTGGTGATTGGAATCTGGAGAGCCAAGGGTGTGAACAATGGTAAGCCCTTTGATTACCAAGCCCGTTACACATCGCTCTGGGTTAAGGAGAACGAAAATCTTCGGATAGTCTCGGATCAGAGCACCGATATTACCTAACCAATTCTATTTACGTTCACTTTAAATGCAAGCCATCACCTTATGCGCCGTTAGGCGATATCAATGGAAAATAACATGCGAGAATACTATCTAATGGTTGTAAGCGGCACACTTTCAATGTTTGCCGGAGGGTTTGTGTGGCCAATATTCGCACCATATGTAAGAACAGAGTTCACCGCACCATTATTTTTGGTAGGTCTCGCAACCTCAGGATACTTCCTGCTCAGGATGTTCAGCGAGTTCCCAATTGGCGTCCTCAGCGACAGAGTAGGCCCAAAAATGCCATTGATTTTCGGCAGAGTGCTGCCAATAATTGGCGCACTCATCTGCTATCAGACGAGTAATATCTGGATGCTCATCTTCGCAAGAGTAATCTGGGGAATGGGCGATGCCAGCTTCTTCTGTATTGGTATGAGCTACGTCAGCAAGCTATTCACAAGCGAGAAACGGGGCAGAGCGCTCGGAGTGTTCCAGGCGGTAGAGATGATAGGCAGCTTCCTAGGACAGACCATTGGAGGATACGCGGCAGCTATGTACGGTGCACGGATTAACTTCCTGCTCACCGCAGTAATGTCAATAATCGCGTTAGGATCAGTTTTACTCATCAAGGGAAACGGATCACAGATAACCGTGACACAGAAGGCTAGCTTCATCCCAACACGGGAGGAGATGATCAAGGTACTCAACAAGACAGTGATCGCGGCATGCGTGATCAACTTCGTCGGAATGATGATCAACAATGGGCTATTGGGCACCATTTTGCCAATCTACGTAACGGAAGATGTTGGACTACCACTAACTCAATACGCATGGCTCGTCTCAGCTAGCACGGTTGGAAGCGTCACGGGCAACCTCATAGGGGGAGCCGGCAGCGACAAGATCGGAAGGAAGAAGATGCTCATAATCGGCTTCGTCGTAGGAGCGGGAGCAATCTTCGGGTTAACAATATTCACGGGATTCGCCCCACTCATGGTTATGATGCTTGGCAAGGGCATATTCTGGGGAATCGTGTACGGAGTCGTCCCAGCATACATCGCCGACGCGGTGCCAGACGAGGTCAGGGGAATAGGCATCGGCACATTCAGAACATTCATGGACATGGGAGGACTGGCAGGACCAGTCATCATGACATCAATTGTCTCAGCCTTCGGAGGAGCTCAGGGGTACACATACAGCTTCTACTTTGGGGCAGTCACAATTCTGGCACTCATCGGGGTGACCATGACTCTGAAGGATACTGTTGGCGCTACAACCGGTGCCCATTAGGGGCATTGTTGTCGTCATTTTTTGACATACATAAACATTATATTGAATCGCCCTTTTCATGAGGCATGGTCACTGGCATAGGTTTCTGTGGACGTAAGGGTCAGAGGAAACGGGAGCGACAGCTACGTGCATTGAGTGACCACCCAGAGAGGTTCCATTTCTATCCTCCTGAAGATAAACGAAAAAGAAAGATGATTATCACGGACGAGAACGGCAAAGTAACCGAAAAACCATTGTAACAAAGTTACTGAGCCATAAAATCGAAGGCCCCTTTCCTCAGGTTAATGCCGTGTTCTAGGTACGCTTTCAGGCATGCAAGGAAGTTAGCCCATCCGGCAGAGTTTCCTCCTAACCATTTGAGACCAGCCTCATCGTTTGCCATGCTCTTTTCTGTGATCATGACGACAGTGCCTTTCTCGACTGGTTCCAAGGTCATCTCGACTAGAAGCATCGTGCCGTCGTGCTCCCATGTGTAGGAGATGTACCGGTCTTGCTCGATTTTACTGACGTGCACTGGGAATTCTATCGGAAACTCGGAGAACTTCCAGGTAAGCGTATCTCCTTCAACCATCTTCCCGCTGCTCTCGGATATGAAATAGTTTGACATCTTAGCTGGGTCGATTATAGCGTCAAACACCTCACCTACCGGTTTCTGTATCTGGAGCGCGACTTCGATTTCGAGGCTTTTTGGCATGTTGATCCCTACAAATATATCTCATGCACGAAGTTTTATGAAGATTTATGATTATCAAGTTAAGAAGAATGGCGAGCCCGGGGGGATTCGAACCCTCGGCCCCAGCCTTAGGAGGGCTGTGCTCTATCCAAGCTGAGCTACGGGCTCGCGCGCCTTCTGTACGTGTTTTCTGGTTTAAAAATACTCCCCAAAACGTTTCATGTTTCAATTCCCGTTAACAGCAACACGCGAGGAAATCCGCATCGAAACAGCGCAAGTCAGGGAAAAACAGTCCCGGGAACTTGTTCTCGGGGCAACAAGATTCTATTGTCTTTTCTAAGTGAGACATTATTACCCTATACGCGTCAAAATGCCTTTAAACTCGACATAAAAGAAGCCAAAACTTGCGTGAGTCACGAAACCGAACTGTGATATAGATTATAGATACTCTATAGAATTGCCCGAGTGGGAGCGGAAACCCGCCAAAGAAGCGAAAGGCGAAGAACCGCTGAAACGAAGGAGATGGGCTTCAGAAGATTCATGGGCTTGGGCTCGTGAAAAACTAACATCTCCAAGTGAGAACACTTGGGCACTTTGCATTTTAGTCAATTTTTACAGCCACGTTTCTTATACCATAACCACATCAGTTCTGGACATGAGAAAGATCGAGTTGGAGTGGCCAAGCGAGGAAATCAAGGTCATCGCCACCCTACTGGAAGACGAGGAGCCGGAACTTTCAGACCTACTCTGGGAGAACCTGGAGAACCCAATCAAACTATTCTGCAGACACCCCGTGAGCACGGGCGAAGAGTTCAGCGCGGCTGCAAGACCACCACGACACCCCGTAAAAACAGGGGTAGTCCTTGGCAGGAACAAGCGGATGTTCTGTGAGATACCACCTGGGAGCATCAACTACAGCGTACACGGCGGATATGGAGGATTGAGCTGTTACTATGGTCCATGTACCGAGGCAATCACTGTCAGCGGCGCGGTAGTGGGAAAGGTCAGCGAGGATCAGATGCCGAAACTCATCAAAGCAGGCAAGGCAGTTTGGAACGCCTACTACATGACACATGAGCCCATCCTGATGTACGCAAGGAGGCACGAGGAATGAGTTGGATAAAAGTTAAGGACATGATCGAGGACGAGATCGACAGGATATTCTGGGACGAGCCCGAGGAAGTTACGATGTGCAAGAAGGGCATATTCCCAAGCGGAGCAAACGTCGGAGGACAGGTCCTTGGAAACCTTGTGTTCCTTATTGCTGACACGCAGGCAATGGGCTGGAAATGCGCAAAACCGACGGTTATCGCAGCAATACGTGACCCAGACATCGGGTTAGAGCAATGCAAGAAGATCTGGAGGTACAGCACTCTCCACATCGCGAAGATGCTTGGAAGCAAGAACCCTCCTGGGTGCCCCGAACCTTGGCTGAACGTAGACAAGATGTACTCCTTTAGCTTGGCTGTGGACGAGGTTTTGCCTGAGGTAAAGACGAAGAATGATCTGGAGGATCTTCTCTGGAGCTGGTTCAACTATATTGACACCATGAACAGATGGTTCTTCCTGGTCTTCCCTTGGCATCTGGGCAAGGAGTTCCAGATCGTCAGGCCGGAGGACATCGCGGAGCTTGACAGGCTCAGCAAGCATTACGAGTAGGGCACATTTTCCTGCCCAAACCCTTTTTCCATCCGAGACCCAAATCCTTTGCATGCAGGACGAGGTCAGGACACACACAGCGCTACACATAATCAAGGGCGCAATCGTCAAGGTTCTAGGCGAGGACGCGAAATGGAGCACCAGCGCCAACGTAAATGGGTTAAAGGGAAGGATCGCAGTCGAGTTCAACAGGAAGCCGACAGCAGAGGAGATTCTTGATATTAGTAGGCTTGCCAACGAGAAAATCGCAGAAAACGCGTTAATTGAGACATATGAGATGAGCAGAAAAGACGCCGAGGAGCGTTGGGGTGACTGGATTTATGACAAGTGGCCTCTGCCGGACCATATCCAGCAGGTCAAGGTCTTTCATCTGCCTGACTGGAATGTTAACTGCTGCGGCAACGAGCACCCGGAAAGAACTGGTGCTGTTGGTAATATAACGATAGCCAAAACTAGGTATCGTAACAGTAAACGTGTTTTAGAAGTTAGTTATGAGATAAGCTAGGTATTGGCGCTCTTCTGGCGCTTCTGCCTCAGGTTCTTGCTACGGCATTTTCTGCACTTTGTAGCGTTCGGGGGGTTGGTTACTCCGCAGCTCCTGCAAACAGTTTTGTTGATCCTCTTGTTCCTTGCTATCGCGATCTTAACTGGGTCTCTTAGTGACATTATTTTACCCCTTGAGCTTTGAAGACATACAGGGTTCCTGTATATAGATATTTCTTAAATTTGGTTCATTTCTGCGTCAACCACATGTCATAAGCGTTTTTTTTCTAATATTGGGTTACCTGTTATAACGCTGGAAAAAAATCTTACCAAGACGCTTTTTGTACCCTAAAACCCGATGGTCAGCGACGTTTTTGTACCTAATTGGATCAAAACTAAGCCGTTCTGGGGCTTGTTTTCTCTCTGGAGCATTGGATTCGCCCCAGATACGTGACCCCCCCTACCCATAACGAAAAAATTAGGGCTTGTAGGCGACGCACTCGATCTCCATAAGGAACCCTGGTACAACCAAACCACATATGCATGTTGACCTTGCAGGTAGGTCCCCCTTGAAGTAGCTCCTGTATACCTCGTTCATCTTGGTCCACTCGCCCTGCTCCCCTAGGAATATGGTCACTTTGACTAGATCATCCAGTGTGGCATCCCAGTGTGCGAGAGTCTTGGAGATGTTTTTCATTATCTGATTTGTCTGACCCTCTACTGTTGTTAGATCGTTGCCCTCATCGTCTTTCAAAGCGGCGTTGCCGCTGAGGTAGATAAAGTCGCCCGCCTTGACGGCGCTGCAGAATGGTAGCCGCTCCATGCCAGGATTGGTGAAATGTTCTTTGCTCATACTTGATCATAAACACATCCCGGTCTAGATACAAAAAACCAGCCACGAATCTTTGTTACATATATGTAACCTATCACACATATGAGTTACAAACTATTCAAATAATTTATCGGGAGAGGAATATCGTCACCAACATGACAGCCCCGTTCATTTGAACGGGGGTAATTCTTCTAAACTGGTTCTGCCTGTCTCCAGAAATTGTTGAAACAATGGAAAGCCCAGTGTTTGAACATTATATCATACCCGAAGAGGTAGTGGTTCCTGTCTGGCTTACCGTCGAGAGATGAGAAGCAGAGAAGGGCATGCTGGTCACTGTACCCAAGGACCAAAGGGATAGGAGTCATGGTTCGGATATCCATGCCTGCAAGTAACTTGGGGGGTGCTTCCTTACTCACCTTTTCAGCTAGCTCCTTGGTGTAAATCGCCCTAATTTTAACACCACGCTCAACAAGTTTCAGAGTAGAATCCACCCACGCTGGACCCAGGTCATCAGTTATCATGGAAAAATGCTTCCGGACAGTGGGTATGACTTTCTGTTGAATTTTCATTGACTCGTATACCGAGTTAACCATGGTCCCATTCCTCAGCGCCCCAATGCGTTCAACCAAAGCTGTGGGAATGGATGATAGGTCTCTTGTGTTGAAATATACCTGGTTATCCACCAAGAACTGGATCAACGGAATTGTGGTCTCAGCGATTTTTCCGTACTGGGTCAGCTGGTACTGATCTGACTGTGTTTTGTCAACGATTTGGTCGGTGGAAAGGCGAGTGAGCTGCCTTGAGAGGTCTGTGGTTGATAACCCAGTTTTTTTCATTATCTCCGAGTACCGTAACGGGGCTTCCCTGAGAGCAGCAATTACAGCAATTCTGGATTTTGAAGATAATGCGCGATAAAGCTCCCAAGTGTTCATAGCTAGTTCCAGTTAACTATCCCTTATATATAATACGTATATGATAAATGGATATAATTAAAATAAAATGCTGAGACATGTAAGAGCCCCGTCACATTTCTGAATCTCAGACACATCCATGCTGATCACATCGAAACCCGCTTCCTTCACCATGATTTGCGCTGTATCATACCCCGCAGCCATCAAGATTGTATCCCCTACTGCCAATGTATCCGCGGCGTACTCATCCTCAGCGGGAGGAATAAGTATCTTGTACCCCTCCAAGGCTGGATGATTAGCGTATTTCTCAGTGGCAATCATTATCCCATTTCCAAGGTACGTGACGTAACTCTTGAGGTGCATAATCGTGGGGTCAAACACAGTTGAAACCGGCACATCTAGCCATTCCTTCATCTGGGCTACCCCCTCAAAGTTTGTCCTGTCACTTATGCCGCTGATGAGTTTACCTTCAGCGTGCACGACATCGCCACCCTCAATGGTCGCTGGCTCCTCGGCCCACTTTATGGGCATCAACGCCTCAAGTGCAGCAGCTACACCCGGCTGCTCCCCACGCCGAGACTCTTTCGCCATCCTGCAGATGAACGCCTTACCGTTCTCCACGACCGCGTTGTCCTCAACGAAACAACTGTCGGGGTGTTTATCATCACGTTCAACATGGATGATCTCCAGTCCAAGCTCGGCAAGTGTCTCACAGTACTTTGCGTGCTGTTCCCGAGCCTTTTTGAGGCTTACAGTGTGGTGGAGCGGGTGCTCTGACAGGCAACTGGTGTACAGGTTACCGGGAGTGCGTACAAGGGCGTGCTTATAATCCATGTAAATGTCTGGGGGTCAGGCACGTATAACGGTTCTTAGAGGGAATAACTTAACTTTGCCCGGAAGAACCTTGACGGCGACACAAAATGGTGGATTTGTACGAGACACTTCAATACTTTATGCAGGCTCCAAGCGTAACTGGCTTCGAGGAACAGAGGCGTGAGCGAATCATCGAGGTTTTCAGCAAGTACTGTGACACAGTCAGCGTTGACGTAATGGGAAACGTGATCGGCGTCCTAGGTGACGGCGAGAGGGATGTAATGCTCGCAGGTCACTACGACCAACTGGGCTTCATGATCAGCCATGTCCAGGACAACGGCTTCGCAGGATTCAAACAAGTTGGCGGCTGGGACAAGAGGGTCGCCTACGGCACAAGGGTCAGGGTATGGGTAGGAGACGGTCCAGAGGACTATATTATCGGGACAATTGCCGTCAAGGCCGCTCACCTCACAGACGCTAAGGAGAGGGACAAGAGCCCAGCGCTCAAGGACATGCTCATCGACCTAGGTGTAGACTCAAAGGAGGAAGCCGAGAAGCTAGGAGTAAAGACTGGCACGGTCTGTACACCATACCTTGACGTGACACGCCTCGGTACAAAGGACTCTGACAAGATAGTTGGTCCAGCGTTCGACGACGTCTGCTGTGTAGCAGGTTTAGTTAAGACGATGGAGATGCTGAAAGAGAACCCACCAAAGAACATCAAGGTCCACTTCGTAGCAACCGTACAGGAGGAGATCGGGCTCAGGGGCGCAACCATCGCAGCCTATAACATCAATCCATGGGCTGCAATCGCCACTGATGTAACACACGCGGTAGCGCCAGGTGTAAAGAAGAACCTAGTGGGAGGAATAGAACTGGGCAAGGGCCCTGTGGTTGCTTTGGGAGGAAACTTCACGAAGGCACTGTGGAAGATGATGGAGTCCGAGGCAGAGAAGTACAAGATTCCAGCTCAGAGGCAGGGAGTGCCATCTAGGAGTGGAACAGATGCATGGGCCATCCAGATAGAGAGAGGAGGAACCATCTGTGGCTTGATCAGCATGCCAAACAGGTACATGCACAGCCCAAACGAGGTGATCAGCATCTCAGACCTGGAAAACCTTGGAAAACTCATCGCAAAAACAGTTCAGGCCCTCGGTGAGAGCGACCTGAAACACACCGTCGAGGTTTTCCGACGGTAACTCTTTTTCTATAATAATCCCAACACGCCTGCTTCCCAGTAGAACCCTAGCAGGAACATGAAAAGGAACCAACCGAAGCCAGTAAGGAAACCGCCCAAAAAAAATTTGAACTCATTACTTAGCTTCGCCATGAACTTTTTTGTGTACGTTTGGATATAAAATGATTAAGAAATCAGATTTCGAACACGTAATATCTACTCGAAATTCATAACTAAGTACAGTGCTTCCTCGTCGTATGCCACACCAATGCTAACAGTGGTGTAATTCGCGTAGAGAACGTTATCACGGTTACCCTGAGTGTTCTCCGAGTCATCGTGCACCTGTTCATGGATTAATATCTCAAGCACTTTATCCACCTCATTATCGGGACCAAGGGCGAAGATGTCAATATTTTCGCCCATTGTTGCCGGCAGATCAGGGTTGTGTTTGAATATCCCAGTGCTCAGCATCTCCTCGGCGTATCTCTGAGCCAAACTGTTGTTGCTGTACTCCAGTATTTCCAGTTCCGCGTCAGCCCTCTCATCGTTTATCAACTGGACAACTAACATCTGCTGCTCAATCGTCTCAATGGTAATCGGGAAAACCGCTCCAATTCCAGGAGTATCGGGCTCGGGCTCCCACTGGTTGATCATCATGATACTGAACAGGCTTATGGCCACAATCAGAAACACGAGTATCACTTTCCTCTTTGTGACACCGACACCCAACAAGTTCTGTTTCTTTTTGGCTCTCCGACGCGGGGTTCTGACCTGAGGTGCCTCCTTTTCAGACTCCACGTAATGGATTGTCTTAGGTGAAGCCGGTTTTGAGGCTACTCCACCAAGCTGGTTGCTTTGGGCTATGCAGTTATGTTCTTTCTGTGCGGCATGTTCCTCACAGAAAGTCAGGTTACAGTGGGGACAACGAAAAGGCTCCTCTACATCAGTCCCACAGTGATAGCATATACCCATTCTGTATGCAACTTTCGGTTGCTTTTTTTAAAGGTTTACCATTCCAATATCTATATTTCACGGACTAACAGTTGGAAACCCGTAAATTATGGTGTTTTCAGGGACATTTAGCTTAGAGTTTTTAAACAGAGAACGGAATAAAACCTTAAGTGAATTATTTTGAAGGCATCAAAAATATTGGGTGGATTGATTTCCGTAGTATCAATACTGGGAATGGTCGCCTTTGCCTTGGGCATACAGAGTATGTTTAGTGTCATACAGACAGGGATACCAGGTGGAGAAGGAGACCTAGTAATGGACCCTTCGGCCCCAATTGTAATCCCGTTGACACCCACAAACACGGGTTATCTTGACGCATCTCTAGAAGTCTCGGTAGAGTTCGTTATAGACGACGAGATTGTAGCATCTGACGAACTGAGCCTCGTAATACCGGGAGGCACACAGATGCCAACTCAGCTGGAGTTGGAGGTCCCAGAGTCTATCCTGTTGGATTGGACAGAGGAGTCAACGTTCCAAGTAGTCACACACATCAAGGTTACGTCCCTGTTTGATTACATCAGTTTTGATAACCTGATGACGATTGAAGGAGGGGCCCAGTAATGGCGAAGAATACGGTAGGCGCAATAATCTCAGCATCCATTACGTTGCTCCTTTTCGTGGGAATACCATACTTACTTCCAGATTACCTGCCAGCAGATATCATGCAGAGCGTGGTCGATTCAGGTTTTGATCTGTCAGGTTTCATGAACCAGATCATGCTAATAGGTGCAGTAACAGCGGCATTTACTCTCGTGAAGGGATTTGTAGATGATGCCTCGGTCATCTCACTCGTCGTTAGCATCGCCCAGAACGTATCCACAATTGCGTTCACGGTCATATTCCTAGGGGCAGGTAACGTCGCCAGCCTTGGTATAACAGAGCTTACGGTAGATATGGAAGGACTCACAAGCGTGATCACGATGGACCTCAGGGTTTTCATCTACTTCACATTGCTGACTGTTGGGCTTAGAGTCATCAAGACATATCTTGAGTGGAACGAGGCACGAATCGAGGCAGCGCCACCAGGCAGAATCTCCGCCTAATCTATTTTTTATATCATTAACCCCGTTTTTCCCCCATGACCATCAAGGTAGCAGTCAGCGGCATCCCACGCGGATACCAGTTCCCAAAAGAGGATTTGAACTGGCTTCAGGACAAACACAGGAAACAGATCCAAGATATCAGCCCTGATATCGAGCTAATCGAGATACCAGCCCACGAGGTGAGGGATATCGAAGGATTAGAGGTGGTTCTTGCCGAGGGAGGAAACAGAATACACTACCATGGTGAATTAGATTGGGAGGAATACCAGCAATTCTTCACACCCAACCTGAAGTGGATACAGCTCTGCAGCACAGGGTTCAGTGACAACATAACGCCAGAGGTTCTTGATGGATCAGTCACATTAACCAACGCACCGGGCCTACACACATATCCGATAGCGGAAAGTGTCGTCACAGCAATGCTTGACCACGCAAAACTACTCAAACAGAGGAGAATAGACCAGAAAAAGCACCTGTGGAGTCAGCTAAAATGCGATGAACTCTATGGCAGGACTGTTCTGATCATTGGACTTGGGAACATCGGCAAGCGCACAGCGAAACTGTGCAAGGCTTTCGATATGAAAGTCATTGGGACCAAACGACGGATGGAAAAAGTGCCAAACGTAGACGAGGTTTTCCCGACATCAGACCTACTCAGTCGCCTGCCAGAAGCGGATTACGTCGTCGTAGCTGCACCATTGACCCCGGAGACCAAGGGAATGCTCGGTGAGAAAGAGTTCAGGGCAATGAAGAAGTCTGCATACTATATCAACCTCGGAAGGGGAGCGGTAGCCCATGAGCCTTCTTTGATCAAAGCACTGGAGGAGAACTGGTTCTCAGGTGCATACCTTGACGCATTGGAAACCGAGCCATTACCAGAGGACCACGCGTTCTGGGACATGGAGAACGTTCTACTGGTGCCACATGACAGCCACAGTAGCCCCTACATAGGGGATAGAATAGTAGACATGTTCTGTGAAAACCTTGAGAGATATGTCAAGGGTGAAAAACTGCAGAATATCTGTGACCCCAAGAAAGGGTATTAGTGGTTAACCCACTATCATGGTTAGAGTCGAGTTTATCGCCTCTAATCTTCTAATCTTTGTGTTTATTACGTCCTTGAGCTCACTCATGGAATCTGCTTCAACGAAAACAATGATGTCATAGATACCGTAGAGTCCGTGGAACTCTGAAACCTCGGGCATTGCACTGAGGGCTTCGGCTGTACCCTCTGCTTCTGGTTTCAAGTTGATTAATACAATCGCCTGCTGTTTTGGCATAAAGCAATAGAACTTGAACTAGTTCTTTAAACTATTCACACAGAGGATTGTTTTCCAGTGCAAATCCACCCATTTTTAAGGCGCCCCACTATGTTTTAAGAAATTCCGGGGACATTACAGTGACTGTATTTACAATCGTACACGGTGACGACACGGACGGACTCACCTGCGGAGCCTTTTTGAAGAGAGTTAAGGGCGGAGAACTTTATCTGGCAAACTATGATAACATAGAGAAAGCACTCCAAAAAGTGAAGCCACCAGTAGACACTCTATACATCTGCGATCTCAATGTGCGAGAGGAACTTGAACACGAGCTTATGAGAATCAAAGAGTTCGCGAAAATCAACATTATTGACCACCACCAGATGGACCCGGATATGATGGCTCGACTCAGAAAGCAGGGAGTAAACATCAGGCTTGAAACAGGGGACTGCGCGGCAGTACAGGTCTATGATACCTTCAAGTCACAGCTTGGAAAAGAGGGAAAGAGACTTGCGGCATACGCAGCAATCTCTGACATGTTCGATAACGGGCCAATCGCCGATAGAATATTAGCTAAAATGGATAGAAAGTTCGCTCAACATGAGGCACAGTTACTCACCCATGCCCTCAGTTCAGACCAGTCTATCAGGTTCAAGCGAGTCGTGTTGGACGAGCTGAGCAAATACAACTACCCCCATCGTATAATTGGAGTAGTTGAGCGAGCAATCAAGTGCCTGGAAGGAATGACAAAAATCAAAGAGTTGATTCCTAGCCACGCGAAGGTGACGGGAAGAGTAGCATCGATGGAGTCGATAAATGATTACAGCACAGGAGGAATCTCCAACCTTCTGATAGATACACTGGGCGTTGATGTTGGCATCAGCTACAAGACAAATGGTGAGTCCTACAACATGAGTCTCAGGGGCGAGATGATGCTGGAGGAACACCTAGGCGAGATGTGTAAAGAAATCAGCGCCATGTTTGGCGGATTTGGAGGAGGACACAGTCGTGCGAGTGGCATGAAGGTCCCAAAAGAAAACATTGAACAGGTCCTTGAAGAGTTTAACAAACGCCTTAACTAGGATTCATCCTGTTTTGCCAATCAATTTTTCTACGTTCAATCTTTATTCGCTCCTCAAGTGATTGCAATCGTTCAGGGTCGAATGGAATATAGTTTATCTCATCGGTTTCAGGGTCAAATAGCTCCCTGTTGGTACAGATTGTTACCCTGCAATCCTTCACACCGCTGGACCCGAGGCACTTTAAAGCGTTCAAAGCTTTTGCCAACTTCACTAGTCTTACTCTTGTGAAGGGGTCATCCAATCCATACTCCTCGGTCTTTTTGTAGTTGATCTCTCGTTCGCGCCGGGTATCCGAGTATACTATGAATTCTTCACCCTCGTGACTCATCTTGATGGGGTAAAAGAAGCGCCGGTACACCCTGAGGTGGATTCTCTGTCCTTCGCTGACTACCAGAAACCCCTTACTCACTTGGATACCTCGTCGATTAACATGGTTGATAGTAGTTAAAATAGATAATTGATTAGATCCAGTTTAAAAAAGAACCTTGAGGCTGTTGTAAGCCGCCTCGGGGTCACTGTTCTTCATTATGAATGAACCTGATGCAATCTGGTTCGCACCCGCAGCCACGGCTTTTCCCATGGATTTGTCGTTCATCCCACCATCCACCTCTATGGTTATGGTATTACTGATAGCCCGGATGGATTTCACCTTCTCAAGCTGCTCAGGGAGGAACTTTGCCCCGTACTGACCGGGATGCACTGACATTATGAGCACCCCGTCGAGTTCATCTAGATGGAGCTTAACCTCGTCAATACCGGTTTCAGGGTTCAAGGCGATAAATAGTTTTACCCCTTTTTTCTTGGCAGCCTGTATCGCATCATCTATTGACTCCAAGGATTCGGCGTGAAGAACAACAGCGTCCACCTCGTCGGGTGCCTTCATCATCCGTTCAATGGGGTCAACAGCCATGACATGGAACTGGTATCTTGGTCCTTTTGGTAGCTTCATTGTGAAGTTCAGAGAGGAAGCTGGCACAAATTTACCGTCCATGAGGTCTAGCATAATGTTTTCCGCGAAACCCTTGACCTTGTCAAGCATCTCGTCAAGTCCCTGCTGGTCCGATGCGATTACAGCGGGTAATATCTCATTCTTGGGGGCTGACATTTTCTGTCTCTAGGGTTAGGGCATAGGTTATTAACCTATTTGAACCGAGATAGTTCGTTTTGTCTCGTTATAATGGATAATGTCTCACCATATGTAGACAAAATGTATAGGTTTTTATCGGCATTTTAGATGTATGGGTTTAATAAATGTTTTAACTTAATTCATTTATTGTGCATTCAAGCAATGAGTTATTTATCTATCAAATATATTCCAAAATGCATTCAAATATACATAATATTATTAGCAATCACATCCATACTACGTTTTAGATACTCAATAATTCAGTAGATATTAGGTTTAAGAGTGAATGAATATGCCCGGTGAACGCCCCCTAAGGATCCTCCACGTTGACGATGAGGAGACTCAACTGGAGTTCACCAAGATTTTCCTTGAACAAATAGACCAAGATGTAAAAATTGATTCAACTCTGTCCCCAGAGGAAGCCCTCAAACTCCATGAACAGGGAATCTATGACTGCGTCATTAGCGATTACAAGATGATGACCATGAACGGGATAGAGTTAGCACAGAAAGTCAGGGAGAAAAGCAATGTCCCATTCATCCTCTATACAGGTCAGGGAAGCGAGGAAGTAGCCGAGAAAGCATTCACGGCGGGAGTTGACGATTATCTGCGCAAGGAAGCAGAACCAACCCATTATCAAGTACTGGCAAAACGAATCCGACACTCGGTGGAGAAACACAGAACAGACGAGCTGTACAGGAAGGTCGTCGAGGAAAGCAGGGAAGCAATAGTCATTCTAAAGGACAATAAGATTCAGTTCCTCAACCAGTCAGCATGCCAACTCGTGGGAGTCGAAAAGGACAATTGCATCGGCCACGAGCTCTATGAACTCTTGAAAGTCAATCCAGAAAACTTCAATCCACCAGAAGATGGAACAACCCACGTTTTCGAGGCAAAATATAGGACAATGTCCGGCGCTGAAAGGTCCGCGGAGATATCCCTGAGCAAAACCACCTATCTGGGTGAAGAAGCATACTTGGCTTTCATCAGGGACGTAACAAAAAGAAAGCAGAACGCGGAAAGGCTTGATGCAATATATCAGCAGGCAGTCAGGCTTAGTGCCACAAACACGATCCAAGAGGTCTCGGAGACAACCCTGGACATCATGGAGACACTGTTCACAGACCACACGATCACATTCCATTTCCTTGAGAAAGACACCCTTAGAACACTGGGCATGAGGGGCGCACAGTATCTCGACCTAGACATACCAATCCTTGGAAGAGGAATCACCGCAAAAGCAGCAAGGGAACAGAAAAGCATCCTTGTCCCAGACACAGATCAGACCCCCGATTTCCTGCGTGGAGTAACAGACGCAAAATCAGAGCTCGCTGTCCCGGCCGTGATAAGTGGGGATACAATAGCTGTACTGAACGTCGAGAGTTTGGAGTTAGATAATTTCACGGAAGATGACAGAAAACTCCTGGAGACACTCTCCTACCACGTCGGGTTTGCATTCAGCAGGATCAGACAACTGGAAGAAGAGGAAAAACAAGAAGAAGAAAAACGCCAGAAACTGGATTACGCCCTAGGTAGACTCGATCACGCGGAGAAGGCAACCATTCTAGTCAGGGGAGAACTTCAGAGAAACATACTCAGCATCCTCAACGCTTCACTGGTCCTCAGGGACAAGCCAAGCATGATAGGCAGAATCACGAAGGCGATAGACGCCAACGCGGACAACGCCCATATGATATCCGAGCAAATACGGGAAACCATCGCGGGAAGCGCACTTGACGAAGGCTATATCGAGGTTAACCAGACCATGCGGAAGGTACTGGATCAGACATTCACTCCGCGAAACATCAGGATCAAGACCCAGTACGATGAGAGCCTGCTAGTGGCGGAGATTGAGGAAAATAATTTCACCCGCATCCTCCGAAACCTGCTGAACAACGCCATTGAGGCGATGCCAAGCGGCGGCACAATGTCGGTCAAGGTTTCATCCAAGAACGATGAGATCACCTTGGAGGTCAAGGACACTGGTTCAGGCATAAACAAGCACGTCATGCCAAAGTTATTCGAGCCTTTCAGCACCACCAAGACTGGTCACAGTGGACTAGGCTTGGCGTTCTGTAAGAACGCAGTTGAAGCCGCAGGGGGATCATTGGAGCTTAAATCAACCAGCGACAAGGGATCAACGTTTACAGTTAAGCTTCCGCTTCGTAGAAAATTATAGATAAAAATAGTTTAGGCTGATTTCTTGCTAGAAATCTTTGCCTTCTTGGCTTTCTTTGGTGCCGCCCTCTTCACTGTGACAGAGCTTTTCTCTGCCTGAAGGAATGGGCTTTCTACACCTGACAGGACAACTGTCGCCCTGATCTTGCCGTCAAGACCTGGGTTGATCTTGCTTCCCCAGACAACTCTTGCATCTGGGTTCACGCTATCGAGTACAAGTTCTCCGGCCATGTTGATGTCCTCAAGAGTCATGTCTTCTCCGCCCTCGATGTGGACCAGTGCGCCCCTCGCCTGGGATATGTCCTCGACGTTGAGTAACTGGTTGTCAAGAGCCTTGCTGACTGCGTCCTCTACCTTTGAGGTTCCACTGCCCTCGCCAAAGCCGACTGCGCAGATTCCTCCGCCCATCATGATGGCTTTGATGTCCGCGAAATCAAGGTTCATGATTCCTGGGACACTGAGTGCCTCTGTAACGTTGTTGATAAAGTCTGTAACCCTCTGGTTTGCTACTGCGAAAGCCTCCCTGATGGGCAGGTTTCCTGCGGCAATCCTCAGCTGGTTGTTGTCAATGACTACGACGCTATCACACACATCAACGAGCGAGCTAAGTCCCTGCTTCGCCTTGTTGAGCCTTGTCCCTTCAACTTTGAATGGGATTGTAACGACTCCAATGGTCAGGGCCCCGATTTCACGGGATACCTTGGCGACTACTGGTGCTGCGCCTGTACCGGTGCCTCCTCCCAGGGCAGCGGTTGCAAAGACCAGGTTTGCGTCTCCTATTGCTTGTTCAATCTCATGAACTGACTCCTCTGCTGCCTTTGTTCCCTGTTCTGGGAATCCACCGCAGCCAAGTCCTCCACATGTATTGTATCCGAGAAGTACTCTTTCATCTGCCTTGCTCATTGTTAGGTGCTGTGCATCACTGTTGAGTGCGACTGTACGGGCGCCAATGATTTTCTTGTCCATCCAAGTAACCATGTTGCTGCCGCCACCACCCACGCCGAGAATGGCAATTCTTGGAGTGGCTTCTTTTGCTATTTCCTCGATGCTTTTGGATAATGCGTGAGACGCCACGTCTAATTCAACTGTCATATGTATTTCACTTCTATGACAGTTCAAGCCCGAAATCGACTTATAGAAGTGTGTAGGTCACAAATGAACACACACATTGAAGACGTTCAATACTAGAGACCTAGTATCTCCTCTATGAGCGGCTCGTACTGGGAGTCCAACGAGGCGGCTATCTCCAGATGCTCCCTCGCTTTCTCCTTTAACCCGTGGCTTGATAGGTGAATGCCGTAGCTGAAGTGGGCACGCGGATTATCCTTGTTACTTTTTATCGAGACCTTGAAGTGTTTATCCGCCTTTTTCGGCCTACCTGTCCTTGAGAGGAACTGGGCGTAGTAGAGGTTAAGCTCAGGTTCACGTTTGTTGCGCTTGATTCCATCCCTTAACTGGGCCTCGGCCTCCTCAACCATCCCGGTATCAGAGAGGAGCCTCGCATAGTATAGCCGAGCTTCCGGATGTTTCTCGTCCATTTCCAGGATTCTTTGGAACTCGATCTCAGCTTTCCCGAACCTGCTCCGCCTGCAAAGGAAAACAGCGTAGGTGAGACTTCTCTCGACGTTTGTTGGGTCCGCCTGGATGGCTCGCTGGTAATGGTTCTCAGCCGTATCGTAGCTTCCCTTCTGGGTCAGGAGCAAGGCGTAATACAGGTGTGCCTCCGGGTTGTCCTTGTCTATGAACAGGCTGTTCCTGAATGCACGCTCGGCTTCATCAAGCTCGCCTAGACGCTGGAGGACGACGCCATGGTTCATGTAGACGGTTGGGTCCTCTGGTGCCATCATGGAGAGTACGTTAATCTGCTTCTCCGCTTCCTTGTAGGACCTTTTTTCGACCAGGTATTTCACATAGTTTTGACGATAGGTCAGGTCGTCCGGGTTACTGGACAGGGCTTCAGCGAAGTGCGCCTCTGCTTCCTCGTCACGGTTTTGACGCCACAGCAATAATGCATAGTTGTTATGGGTGTCAGGGTCCAGTGGGTCAAGGCTCAAGGCCTGTATGTACAGCTTCTCGGCTTTTTTTATCTCGCCTTTATCTGTGTGGATGTTAGCCAGGTTGTTCATCGTTGTGGAGTCGGGCTCGTATTTGATGGCTTCCCTGAAATGCCTCGCCGCTTTAGTCAGTTTTCCCTGCTGATAGTAGAGTATCCCCAGGTTGTTGTGGATCGTAGAGTCTTCTGGACTCCTCTTCAAAGCCTCAAAGTATTGGGCTTCAGCCTCTTCAAGCCTGTCCTGGGACGCCAGATGGGTGGCAAAGTCAAGATACGCCTCGATGCTGATGTCTTTCCGGTTCAATGCTTCCCTGAAGTGGTGCTCTGCCTGCTCCAGTTTGTTTATCCGAGAGTAGAAACGTGCGTAGCTGAGCTGGTTCTCGGCGGTGTCCGGGAATACGTTGATCTTTGACACGGGCTTATCTTTCTTGAGATAATCAGGGGTTGTTTCCTGCATCCCTTGGAGGGTCAGCTGGTCTGTGTCCACGCTCTGCCCCAGCTTGTTTGCCGCCTGGTAGAGGCTCAGTTTGGTGCTCTGGGGGAGACGCTTCTTCCTTTTTATTATCTTAAGGATCTCAGCGGCTAACGGCTCAGATCGTCCAATGTTTTCGGACACCCAGTTGGCGATACGTAGAACTCCTTCAAGGTCATTGCTTTTCGCTAGCTTGGCGACGAGATCAACGTAAACGGTCAAAGGAGTCTCTCCCTCCATGAATGTTCAGATGGGTTTTTCTCTTTTATGGGTCAGGCAACCCGATCGGCTGATATTTGAACTCCACAAGCTTGGATTCACCCACTAAAAAGCGGCGTTCCTTGCATAGATATTCCACACCGTTGGCGTCTTCAATCATGAAGTCCACGCGTATGAGGTGGTAGTCTGGCTCGTCTATTAGCAAAAGGGTGGTCTTGTCATCGCCGGTGAGTGTTTCGATTGGCTCCCCATTGAGGTATAGTGTGGTGGCGGTATCCTTCGGTAATCCTTCTATCTCAACGTCTACCTTGAAGGATTTTTCAAGGGGCTGTGTGAAAGGCACAATCATGGACCACTGGCGGTAGGTACTCCACAGGTCTTTCAGCTCCTCGTTTGAGAGGTATACAAACGACCCTGTTTCCCTCCCCTCTGGGAGCATCCAACCCTCTGGCCACGGGTCATTGATGAAAACACCGGTCTCGTTGTAGCCGACAGCAACCACGTAGTGTCCTGACTCGTGGTTTCGATCAAACCAGATCAATAGGATAGGCGCATACCCTTGAGTGATCTTCCGTTTTAACTGGACCAATGTTGTGTGGCCGGACGTTACCTTGAAATCAATGCGTGTCTGGAATGGGTCGTCCATCGCATTGGTATACGTCACCCCCTCAACTGGGTCAACGTTGACCTCGTTTCCCAACATTTCTTGGGAGAGGTACATCCCGTTGCTGTATTCTAAAACCATCTGGATGGCCGCTGGTCCACAGTAGTAGCTTGTCTGCTGGTCGTGGTAGGGTACTTCAATTATGAAACTCGAAGCCGAGGGAGATGTGGACGCCTTGATTAGAAATATACAAATCAGAGTCAAGATGAACATAAACGATTTTTTAGTCAAAAATGTATAAGCCTTAGATTTTCCCATAAATAGGTCATCTTTGCCGTCAATTTTCTTGACCACGAGTATCACATTTTCAGTTCATGGCGACTTTTAATGGTTATTTAATGCAAAATCGAATAGGAAATACTGTAAAATAAGTATATATCATTGATTAGTTTCAATTATTCAAGATACTTTGGGGTCCATTCCTCGCGAAGAAGGCTGTAAATCGCCCCATCATTGTATTTGCCATGCATGAAGACGACATTTCTCCTCACACCTTCAAGAGTGAACCCTGCTTTCTCAAGTACGCGTAGGGACGCCTTGTTCTCTGGGTTTGCCTCCGCCTGTATCCTGCCAATATTCTTTGATAGGAAGAGGTAGTCAACCATTAACTCGACTGCCTCGGTGCAGTACCCCTTGTTTCGATTATCTGGGTGTATAATATAGCCTATGAACTGGTGGTTTCCATCTGGTCCGGTGATCATCTGCCCAACAGGTTTAGCCTCCAAGTCCTCGATGACCCACCATGAGTTTCGGCTCTCATCGTTGAACCACTTCTCGATTGATTTGCGACTTGACACCTCAACTGGCTCATATTCACCTGTGTACTGTATGTCGTTGTTCCATTCAGTGAACCAGTCCAAGTCATCGGACTCAAGGGACCTGATGCGTATGTTCTTTCCAACCAGCAATGTGGATCATATTAACTGTGACTGTTGATTGATAGATTTTGTGGGTAATTATTTGAGGTTGAAAGGCTCACTATTGGTATGTCAGTTGGAGTAGAGTACAAGAAACTGGTTATTCGGGACGCCATGGTGGTAAACGGGAAAGGGACTCCACCATACGGCCCATGTGACATTGTTATCGAGGACGGAGTGATCAAGGAGATCATCAACGTTGATCCAATCAGCCTGAAACGTTACATGAAGGATAATAAACGACCTGAGGGCGACAGGGTTATTGACGCCAAGGGGAAACACGTTATCCCTGGACTGGTGGATATGCATATCCACATCAACATCAAGGACACGAAATGCGGTCCAAAGGGCTCCGATTATGCCTACAGGCTTTGCCTAGCACACGGGATTACCACAGTTCGAACTTGTGGTTTTGGGACGGACAAGGAATTACTTGCGGACAAGAAACTGAGCGAGGAGAACAAGATCGTCGCTCCACACATCAAGGTCCTGGGGAGCTGGCCATCGGAGGCAAAGACTGTTGATGATTCAAGAAAGGCAGTGAAGAACCTCTACGACCTTGGAGTTGACGGGATCAAAATGATCCCACGCCCACACGTGACACCTGAGATGCTTGAGGTCATAGCTGAGGAATCAAGAAAGCTGGGGTTAGCAGGGATTGCGATACACCACCCCCAGAGCAGCGACCTCAACGCACTGATATCAAGCAACGCAGCCAAGGAGATGCTCACAATCGAGCACACGTACGGAATCCCACAGGCAGCGTTACCGGGAACACAGACCTTCCCCGCAGGCTACAACTACAGCAACGAGGTTGACCGTTTCAGGATGAGCGGCTACATCTGGACAGAGGCAGACCAGTATCCTGACAGGGTCAAGGCGGTCTTTGACACCCTGCTCGCCAACAAGACGGTCTGGGACCCCACAATGGTGGTCTACGAGGCCCACAGGGACTTTGAGAGAGCAAAAGGATTCCCCTGGCACGACAAGTACACCGTAAAACAGCTCTGGGACGCTTACAGCCCAAGCCCAGGAAGGCACGCAACACACTTCTTCGAATGGAAGACAAGCGACGAGATCGCATGGAAGCAGAAATACAAGATCTGGATGAAGTGGGTCAAGTACTTCTTCGACAACGGCGGACAGCTAGTAGCGGGAAGCGACACAGCTTTCATCTACGCCCTGTTCGGTTTCGCCGTGATCAGGGAGCTTGAACTGTTCCAAGAAGCAGGCATCCACCCAATCGACGTCATCAAGATCGCAACCACAAACGCGCACAAGGCAATGGGTGACGAGGCACGTGCCAATGGATTGCGAGTGGACGCGCCCGCTGATATCGCGATAATCGACGGAGACCCCATTGACAACTTCAAGGTGATGTATGGAACTGGGATAACTCGTTACGCGGAGGATGGCGTCACAAAGACACTCGGTGGTGGAGTTGAGTGGACCATTAAGGGCGGTGTGGTCTTTGACTGCAAGGAACTCCTGAAGGACGTAGCTGATTACGTCGAGTCTCAGGGACCAAAATAGTTTAGATCTCGTCGGCTATCAGGAACCCGATGCCGACGTCCTTCACTTTTACTTTTATGAATGCCCCGAGGGGCTTGTCAGTTTTTACTGCTATGGACTTGTAGACAAAGTTTCGACCGACCTTTGTGTCGTTCTTACCGTCCTCGCTGAGTAGAATCTCGCCTTCCCAGCCCATCCATTTCATTCCAACGTCAACTGCCAGCTCTTTCCATAACGTGGTCATTCTTCTGGATCGCTCCTTTGTATCCCTGCCATGGAGTCTTCCCGGCATCTCAGCTGCATCGGTCCCGGGTCTCTCCCAGAACCTGTTGATGTTCAGCACATCTGGGCGTAGCCATGTTACCAAGTCCAGTGAGTCTTGGAATTGTTCATCGGTCTCGCCGGGGAACCCACAGATTATGTCTGTGCTGAGGCCAATGTCTGGGTAGACTGCCCTGAGTTTTTCTACTACGTCCTTGAACTGCTGGACTGTGTATTTTCTGCGCATCCCTTTGAGTATGTCATCGTTTCCTGCTTGGATGGGTATGTGGATGAAATGGTACATTTTCTCGTTCTTGAGTGACTCCAGTAGACCCGGCATGACCTCATCGAGACTGTTTGGCGTTGTCATCCCAACTCGAACTCTGAAATCTCCCTCGATTGCTGTGATTCGGTCCAATAGTTCGGGGATCCTGACCCCGTTGTCGTTATATGTTGAAGTGTCTTCAGCGGTAACCCAGATCTCCTTGCACCCGTCATCCACTGCCTGCTGGATGTCTGAGACTATGCTGTCAACTGGGAAACTAAACAGGTGCCCGCGGGCGAACTTGACTATGCAGTAACTGCAGTTCCCGAGACAGCCCGTGCTGATCGGCGCGATGTGTACCAGTGAATTTGCCCTTACTCGCGGGAGACATGTCCTGTCTGTTGGGTCTCCATCTATGAAGACCACCTTATTTCCGTCGAGTGTGTTCTGGACTGCTTCGGGCATGCGCTCGATGTCGTCTGGACCAACAAGGCTTGCTGTTGGGACAAGTTCCAGGACCCTTGCGTTCATGGACTTGGGCATGCAACCTGCTACTATGAGGGGCTTTCCTGAAGCCTCCAGTTCTTTGAGCTCCCTTGAGACTTTCTGCTCCGTGGGGGTCTTCACGACACAAGTAACTATGATGTTTAGATCGGCTTCTTCTGGATCGCTGACTAGTGTATACCCTTCTTCTAATAGCGCACCCTTGGCGATCTCAGCGTCGGCAGTGTTTGCGCTGCACCCGTAGGATTTGACATATACGTTTGGCATCCAGATTCTCTCCTTTGTTGGATTTGGTGTTTATTAAACGGTGCGGGGTTCAGGGGTATATAAAGTAATTACCAAGAAAGGCATTCACGGGGGTGGGGTGAGTGAAAGTAAATATAAATGCAGGGGGTAATTTTGCTCGTCATGGATTGCACTTTGCGTGTAGTTTTGATTCCAAAAGATACACGTAATTGATTGGAAAAGCGCATCGATTTGGTTCAGAATGATTAATCCGTATTAAACAGTTATTCTCACATGTTGAGAGTAATACAAGTTAATCTCATGAAATAAGGATATTTAACATTATCAATACAATTCATCATGTCACCCTGACGGGAGATGTTATTAGATTTGCATTATATTACAGGATTAACGCCGATGCACCCAACTTAATGAGACAAATTAGTTGAGTGTGGACATTACATGTCCGGCTGATAATGGGGGAGAAAAACGAGACATGGTATTAGTTGAAAAAGCGCTGAGCTTCGCGCGATCAGAATTGGAGGACACCCGTAGGTTCCTTTGGGGAGTAAAAGCAAAACCCGTACTGGACCTAACTGGAATCATTAAGGGGGTAATGGCACTGGAAGAACTTGACCTCTACAATATGGAAGAAAACGTTGGTAGGGCATCAACGAAGATCGACCTTGGCGTAGAACTTTACGATATGGAAGGGGACCTTTAACCCCGATTCATTCGTTTTGAAACGTTCTTCGTAAACCATTCGCTAAACCTAGTATGAGATCCACCGACCTTAGTTCTACCTAGTTTAATCGCTTTGATCACGTCATGATAATCAGTTGATTCTGACTCAACAATCGTATATGAACGACCAATTGTCCCTGGGATATGCGAATCACTGCCTCCAGTCGCAGGCAGTTTCAGGCGTAGAGCCAGTTGCCGGTTCAATTCACAGATTAACTCATAGGGAAACTGTGCGCTGTTAGCGACCTCAATAGCATCGAACCGTGTTTTCCGGATCTCACCCATGTTAGGCCAACTTCTAGGCAAACCATAAGGGTGAGCTAGAATCGCAGTTGCCCCCTGGTCATGAATCCTGTCCACAACCTCGGAAATACTCAGACCAATTGGGATGGTCTCGGTTGGGTCGAGAGCTAATACATGAGCCCCTTTTGCCGACACCTCCATCGCAGGAATCACAACTAAATCGCCTGACTTTTGTAATGCCTCTCCTAGACCATCCATAGTGTCATGGTCTGCTAAGGTATACCCCTGAAACCCAATTTCTTTGATCCTGGAGTGAATGGAATCAATAGAGCTGAAGCTGTCCGGAGAATAATTCGAATGAATATGGAGGTCCAGCTTGAGTTCCAATGTTGCTCAGAAAAGATAGGGATTGTCGGCTTCTATTTGTTGCGATAAAAAATCAGCCGGAGGCGTGTTTGATCCTCCGGTCTAGAAGCTCTTTCAGGTTAGACAAGTCATCCTCGGACAAAGGTGTGAACAATGGTCGCGGCTCCTCTAACTTGAACCCAATTTTCAGGTTGTCAGTCGCGTCATCAAGACTGTGCCCATTATAGTCCAACCCGAGTTGCCTGTACACAGAGTACGCGTGGAAGGGGAATATCGGTTCCCCCAGCAGTGCAATCGCCTTGCTAAGCCAAACGGCGTTGTATATCACGTCCTTTGCCTCCTCGGGGTCTGTATCCTTGAGCTTCCATGGCTCTTTTTCCTGCAGGTACTTGTTACCGGTTATGGCTAGCCCAAGAATGGTGTCACATATTTTCTTGAACTCATATTTCTGGACATACTCCGTGATATCATCCTTGGCTTTCTTCACGGCACGCTCAAGCTCTGGCTCAAGGTACCCTTTCGGAATCTTCCCGTAGTTTCGGTACGCGAACAGGATACTCCTGTAGACAAAGTTACCAATGATACCAACGAGCTCCTTGTTCAGTTTCTCCGAGTAGGTCTCCCAGCTAAAGTCCAGGTCACGCGTGTGCCCAGTGTAGCTGGCAATATAATACCTCAAAGAATCGGGATCAAGCCCCTCTCCAAGGTAATCATCCTCGACCCAGAGCACGTAGCCCCTGCTCTTACTGAAGTTGTGCCCCGCGATTCGCACCATGCCGCTGGCAACCACTGCGTCTGGAGCACTGTAACCTGATCCCTTGAGCATGGTTGGCCAGAATAGGCAGTGGTGGTAGACGATGTCCCCCCCTATGAAGTGGATTAGTCTGCCATCCCCCTTCCAGTAATGCTCCCAGTCGCCGCCGGTTCTCTCAGCCCACTCCTCGGTACTGCTGATATAGCCAATGGGGGCGTCAAACCATACGTATAGGACCAGATCTTTTGCGCCGGGGAATGGAATCCCCCATTTTAGGTTGCGGGTGATGTTCCAGTCCTTCAAACCCCCTTCCAGCCATCCTTTGGCGTAGTTTCGCGCATTCTCGGTTCCGCCTAGGTTATCAAGGAATCCTCGCAAATAATTCTCGAAATCGGTTAATTTCAGGAAGTATTGTCGGGTTTCTTTGTACTCTGCAGGGGTTCCACAGATTGTGCACTTGGAGTTTGTTATTTCGCCGGGTTCTAGGTATCTACCGCAGCCTTGGTCGCATTCGTCGCCCCTCGCCTCTGCGCCACAGTGCGGACAGTTCCCTTCCAGATATCGGTCTGGGAGGTATCGTTCACACGTTGGGCAGTAGGGTAGGGTCACGTCTTTGGGGTAGATGTGCCCGTTCTCCAGCAGCTTCATGGCGATGTCCCTGGTCCTGTGATGGTTCAGGGCATTGTCCGTGCTGCCGTAGTTATCGAAGAATACGCCCAGGCTCGGGAATATCTGTTTGAAATGATTATGATACTGTTCAACTATCCGCTCCGGTTTTGTTCCAAGCTCCTCAGCCTTCACTGTGATCGGCGTGCCATGTGTGTCACTGCCGCAGACGAAGACAACATCCCTTCCAAGTTTTCTTTGATACCTGACATAGATATCAGCGGGGAAGTATGTTCGGAGATGGGCTATATGCATGGGACCGTTGACGTACGGGAGTCCGCATGACACTAGAAGTTTATCGGATTCTGGATACCCATCTAATTTAGATTTGAGTCTTTTGCACCTCGAAATGCTTAGACCCTTTTAGATTACTTAAAGGTATGTGGTCTAGTTTTGGAAACACCATAACGGGTATCACATTATTTCTATGAGCGTTTGATTTTCTCGGCTAATACCTCGACTTCATGCAAGTCCTCGCTGTTTGGTCGTCCCTTGTTCATCCCACCGAAATATTTGAGGAAGCTATTGGTGTTATGCCCTACACACTGGTACTCGCCCACAATTGTGTAGCCTATGGATTCCAGTTTATTCCTGATGGGAGCGTGATCGGTTCTAGTCTTAGCATTACTGGAAATACCAGCTGTTGAGAACAGGAACGCTTTCTTACCTGAATCCTCTGGGAGCTTATCCACAAACTCAAGCATGGATGGATGATGCTGGTCACCGTATATCCCAGACCCAAAGCCCACCAGGTCATACTCTGAGAGTTCCTCTAGTGTTACATCCTCTGTTTTTCTAATCGGTGCGTCTAGTACTTTTGAGAACACTTCTGCTAGCTTCTCGGTATTATTATGGTGATATGAATACAACAGGATTAGAGATTTCATTTTGTTTCACTTTAGGTTTTATAGAATTTTTTTGCTATTAAAGAGATTTCAGATTTATTACCTATTTGCATCATAATTCGGATTGACCACAGAGCGTAATAATGTTTGACAAAATTAGAGATCTTTCGGAATTAAACCACCGTAGCTCTCCTCAACCCTGGTCATAATTATGGGGACGAAAAGTGCTCCAACTAATACGAGTATGTTGGATACTGTATATGATCCAGTGTAATCCACAAGCATCCCGTAGATGGGGGAAATAACGCTGATACCGATTGTGCACACCGCGTTGATTATCCCCAAACCGATGCCCGATTCTTTTGATGAGACCACTTCTGGGACCATGCTGAAGAAAAGCACCCAGTAACCGACCGCGATGTAACTCAAAGCGTTCAACGATGCGAATGCCCAGAGAGGATAACCTATTGGTAGGAACATAAAAGCAGCCATTGCTATGAAAGTCAGGGAACTGAAGAAGATTAGTGGCTTCTTCCTATTTCGCATCCGGTCGGAGATAGCTGCCACAAAGATGCACCCAGGTATAGCAGCCAAGGTGCCGATACTGGTTATCTGACCTGACTGTAGGTACGTGAACCCTTTAGCATCGATCAGGAACTGTGTCATCCAGACGCTGAACACAAAATTCGTGCTGCGGATGGCGTACGCCATAATATATGGAGCCATAGTTGGGTTTCTGAAAACGGTTACAACTGAGGAAAGCAGACCACGAATGTCCATGCTTCCAGCCAGTGTGGGAGTATCTTTGTCCTTGAGGAGGAATAGGTTCATCACCCAGTTACCAAGCAAAACTGCTCCCATTGAGATGTAGAAGGTTCTCCACCCATTGTATGCCTCGTAGACCAACGGGAAGCCTAAGTAAGCCATCGAGTTTCCCACGCCACTGGCGGCGCTCATCACGCCGACGGCTGTCGCCTTCTTGCTCGGGGGGAACCAATCCAGCATCAGCTTGACCGCGTTGAGGTAGAAAGTGCTACTCCCAATGCCGACAAGGAACTGGGCTATTGCTAGGACAACGTATGTCTTACTGACCCAGAACAGGAAAACACCAACCACGGTTACCGCGGTGCTCCAGATGATGGTTTTCCTTGGACCGTATGTGTCACTGAGGATACCTGCTGGAATCTGCATTAACCCGTAGATCAGGAAAAAGGCGGAGGTCAAGAACCCCATGGCGCCGTATGATACACCGAGTTCCTGAATCAGGACGGGTGTTAGCGCACCTGCGGCGCTTCTTAGAAAGTTTTCAACAATATATGTGATGCAAATGGTGGCTAGAAGAATGATGGCGAACCTGGAGGTTTTCTCCGTGTTACTCATCTTCGTAGATTCCGCCATAGCTCTCCTTTATGAAAAAGAAGAATATCACGGGCATCAGTACGGATAAGACCTGAATCAGGTTGTTGGATGTCGCGTATGACCCTGTTACGTCTACGAAGTAGCCGTACAGTGGCGCGAATACACTGAACATAATCGTACCCAACCCGTTGACTATGCCTAGACCAACAGATGCTTTCCTTGGTGGAAGAGTCTCCGGGATCATGCTGAAGTAGAGGACCCAATAGCTGTACGCGAAGCCCATCAGGAAGTTGAGGGCTGAGAACACGTAAACGGGGGTCGTACCTGGCAGGTTTAGGAATGCAATCAGCACAACTGTAGCCATGATTGAGAACCCAAGCAATGGAGTTTTCCTCGCTTTGAGCTTGTCACTGATGGCTGCAACAATAATACATCCGGGTATACCGGCAATTGTGCCAACACTCGCGATCTGACCTACCTGAATGTATGTCATGCCCCTCACGTCGATGAGGAACTGGGGCATCCAGTTCATGAACACCCATGCGGTTGTGCTCAGCATGTACCCAGCTAGGAATGGGTAGAGTCTCTTGTCCTTGAGGGTCTCGATGATGGTCTTTGTGATTGGAGTCGTGTCTTTCTTGACTTTTTCAACCTGCGGTGCCTCCTTGTCCTTGAGTATGAAGATGTTCATCACCCAGTTTACCACCAAGATGACGCTCATACCGAAGTAGAGTGGACGCCAACTGCCCCACCTCTCAACGGCTAATGGGAAGCCCATGTATGAGACAAAGTTGCCCAAACCGCTGGAGGCGCTGAGTATGCCAATCGCTGTTGCCTTTCTGTTCGCTGGGAACCATGTTGTCACCAGCTTAACAGCGTTAATGTAGAATGTACTGCACCCGATTCCAATTAGGAATTGGGCTATGAACAAATTATTGTAGCTCTTGCTCGACCAGAACAGGAAAATCCCTACGACGGTGATAGCAGTGAAAAATAGGATGGTCTTCCTTGCACCGTATTTTTCGCTAAGAATCCCGCTTGGGATCTGCATGACACCGTAGATGAAGAAGTATGCCGAGATTAGCAGACCCATCGCGCTGTGGCTGATGTTTAGCTCCTCGATGAGTATGGGAGTCAAGGCGCCAGCCGCCATTCTTAGGAAGTTTTCAACAAAATATGTGATGCAGATCGTTGAAAGCAAGATCAAGGCGTAGTGGCGAGATTTCTCCATTTTAATATCCACGGGTGAAGCGATTAACGAGCCTTAAACGTTACTATTTTCTGGTGAATCCAAACATTTATGGTATATATGGGCATACACCAAACCATGAAGAATAAGGCTGACATCGCGATAATCGGCGGTACCGGGGTCTACGACCCAGAGCTTATTGAAAACGCCGAGCGCGTTAAGGTCTACACACCCTACGGTTCACCATCATCAACAATCACCATCGGGGACTATGAGGGATTGAAGATCGCCTTCCTACCAAGGCACGGTGATGGGCACGTCATCCCACCTCACATGATACCCTACAGGGCAAACATCTGGGCACTCAAGGAACTTGGGGTAAAACGGATCGTCGCAAGCAGCGCGGTTGGAAGCCTCAGGATGGACTATGAGCCTGGGGACTTTGTGTTAACCAACCAGTTCATCGACAGGACAAAGACACGTAAGGACACCTTCTACGAGGGTGGAACGATAGCCCACGTCTCATCTGCGGACCCAGTGTGTCCCCAACTTCATGACTTCTTCGGTAATCACGCCGACAAGCTCGGGTTGACTTGTCACAAGGAGGGAACCTACGTCTGCATCCAAGGGCCAAGGTTCAGCAGTAGGGCGGAGTCCAAACTGTTCAGGCAATGGGGCTGCGACATAATCGGGATGACCATGTACCCGGAAATAATCCTCGCAAGGGAAGCCGAGATATGCTACGTATCAGTGGCAATGGTCACCGACTACGATGTCTGGGCAGACAAACCCGTTACCGCAGCAGAGGTCATCGAGACCATGGAAGGCAACAGCGCCAACTTCAAGAAACTCATCATGAGCGCCCTGCCAGAGATACCCAAGGAGATGACATGTGACTGCGCCAACGCCCTCAAGGGCGCCATCTACTAAACTTTCTTAACCTCTCACGCGTCAACCCTCATCATGTCAGATAAGACGTTCGTGTTCATGGTTCTAGAGGAGCACCCCTATGGAAGGGAGATGCTCATGCAACTCATGAACGCCGGTCACGTACCCATGGCTATAATCGAGGAATCCTCGGCTATTTCAGAGGAGGAAAAAGGCAAGTTCCTTGAGCGTATCAAGGGCCACAGAGTCGCACCGACATTCACTGAGCTACTTGAGGGATATGATGTCCCACGACACAAGGTGGCTCACCACAACAAGAAGGCGTGCAGACTACTCCTGGAGGAACTCAACCCAGACCTTGGAGTGTTAGGAGGAACAAGGATCATCAGGGACAGGATTCTAAGGATACCCAAGGACGGGATGCTAAATGCCCACCCAGGGTTACTACCAGAGGTAAGGGGTTCAGCAAGCCCAGCGTGGTCAGTCTACTATGATATACCAATCGGTTCAACAGCCCACTTCATCGACCCCGGTATCGACACAGGGGACATAGTCGGCAAGAGGGAGATACCGATCCACAGGGGCGACACATACGAGAAGCTCTGCTGGCTGACACTCGTCGAGGCAGGTACTTTGATGACTGAGGCAGTAACCGCATGGAAGAACGGCACATTGAAGCGAACACCTCAGGGTGAAAGCGACCATCCTACGTTCAGGGTACCCTCCGATGAGATCATGGAAGCAATGCACAAGAAGCTAGAAGAGCAGACCTACAAGCATTACGTGGATTAAATCCACCCATTTTTACATCAAATTGGAAATACGTTTTTACAGTATGTTCACAAAGCTAGTGTGAATAAACTTGAGTGAAGAGTACTCCTCCGGTAACAGAGATAACCTGCTGTGGGTTGTCGTCGTCGTGATGATGGTTGTCAACGTCGGCGTCCTTACGTACACCACTGTCTATAATGGCGGTGATGGTACAACAGTATCATCCTTGGAGACCGAGATGGAGAACCTTCGTTTCAGGTTAAACAACGCTTTACAGGAAATAGAGAACCTGCAGGAGGAGATCAGAATCGCTGACCTTCCAATTGACACGCCAAACCGGGGATTCATTGAGCTATACAACTCATCCAGGAACAGCGTGGTTTTGATAGAAACAAACACAGGGTCTGGCAGTGGATGGGTCTACGACACACTGGGCCACATAATAACAAACAACCATGTGATCGAGGAGGCAAACTGGATTACAGTTACCTTCCAGAGCGGAACAGTGTTCCCGGCAACCCTTGTCGGTAGGGACCCCTACAGCGACTTGGCGGTTCTCAACATAAACGCAAAGGACGAGCCCCTATACCCACTGGACATCGCAGAAAGCAGCAAGCTACTGGTAGGTGAAACAGTAATCGCCATCGGAAACCCATTCGGGCTAGACAACACGATGACCGCTGGGATACTCAGTGCAACTGGGCGCCAGATGCGCACACTAAACAATTACGCGATAGTTGACGTGATCCAGACCGACGCAGCTATCAACCCGGGAAACAGCGGCGGACCCCTCCTCAACACCAAGGGAGAAGTAGTGGGTATGAACACCGCGATCATCAGCAACAGCAACGACTTCAGCGGAATCGGTTTCGCGATACCCTCGGACACAATAACACGAGAGGTAGAGGACCTGATAGAGGTTGGGAGCTATGGACACCCATGGCTCGGAATAAGTGGAAATGATATCCTCCCAGAGTTCGCAGACGCTATGGGACTGGACAACTCAACAAAAGGAACCCTAGTTGTGGTGATAATCACGGACGGCCCAGCGGACCAAGCGGGAATACTGGAGAGCACGGAGTCCTTCACATTCGGAGGGTCCACGTATGGGATAGGCGGCGACATCATCATCGGTGTTGACGGAAATATTATGGAAACCTTCTACGAGCTACAGGTATACCTCACACGGAATACAAAGCCCGAAGATACCGTGATAATGAACGTGATAAGGGATGGAGAAGTAATCGAGGTTCCCTTCACTCTGGGACTTAGACCTCTACCAGACTAGCCGTGTTTGGATAGAAGCTTCTCGATTGTTGCGTCATCGTAGCTGAGGAGCTTACCCCACCTTCGCGCGATATCAAACTCGATCTCATCAGGGTTACCCTTCTCGTTACTCTCCTTCTTCAAAGCCTTCAAAGAGGCATACTCGTCCAACACGCCCTGGTTCTGGGCGATCAAGATCACTGTTTTATCCTTGGCGATGTCCGCTGGGAACAGTTTGGAGACAATGAGATCAGCCTCTCCGTGGAGTAGCACGTTGTACTCCTCGGCAGCGTACTCTGTGGCAGCCAACATCTCCTTTGCGTACTCGTGGGTGTATGTAGCGCTTAGGGCTAACTTCTTGCAGCCGGCCCCTACGACCTCTGCGAACGCCATGTTGATTCCGGCGTGGTAGCTGTGGCTGTCGAAGTTTGGTAGAATTTTGCTTAACGGATGATCAGACATGGAGTAGAAGACAGTCTACTGGTTTTTGACTGTTCTTACTACAGAATCGATGGGGTTCAGTTTTGCTTTCCTCCCATCGAAGCTGGTTATGTTCTTGAACCCGACGTCAGCCAACATTTCAACGGCTTCAACAAGCCAATAGCCCAGTGTGCCCGGTGTGTGGCTGTCGCTACCAATGGTGATCTTCCTGATGCCCTCCTTGTGTACCGCCTCAAGGAACTCCCTGATGGGGTACTGGACACCATGCTCGTGTCGTCGCCCAGATGTGTTCACCTCCACTCCCATATTATGGCTCTTGAGTGCATCAATCGCACCTAGGCAAGCCTCGCTGTACTCCTCCCACCTAGCGGGTTCCTGTCTCGCGTTATGGTGGTACCTTCTCCAGTAATCTGGGTGGGACATCATGTCGAACATCCCGGTCTCAATGGCTTCCCGGTATAGTGAATAGTAATCATGGGTGGACTCGACAAGTTGACGACCCGCGAAGAACCCTGATGACCTCTTTCTTGAACCTACATCCCATTCACCAACAAGGTGGACGCTACCCATGATGAAATCCCAGTTGTACTCATCTAGGATACGCTCGATCTTGCCCTGATCCCCTGGAATGTAGTCTATCTCAAGCCCCGGTTTTAGCAAGACATCAGTAGTCTCGTTTAATGTGAGTATGGACTCGACATACCCATCGATCTCGTCATCCTGGATACTGAGTCTAACATCGGGGCCTTCGGTGATGAGGTGGGTTGTGAAACATATCTCCTCGACACCGTTTTCCTCGGCTGCCTTGACGTATAATGGGAGGGTAGCCTCACGGGCGTCTCGCGAATGCGTCTCGTGGACATGGTAATCAAACCGGGCAGCTTTCATGCCTTTGATGGAGGTCTACCCCGTATTTAGGTGGTTCCAATAGGGTCAAGTTAACCTGTTTCCACATGGATGACTGATACTGAGCACGTTTCTTGATTCACGGTATTGGATTATCCTCCGTTTCAGCCGTCCGTTATGCCTTTTAAACAAAAAAGGTACACACGGATGAAATCTCATGGAAGCAGTTGCACGAGGCGTTGTAGAGCAAGCCATTGACGATGAGCTCAATGAAAGGAGGCTGGAACTCAGCTTTAACACATTCAAACGCTTCGAGGGGGAAGGATTCCTTCAGTCAGCGGAGAGCGCAATGTTCGGCAAAATATACTCCGAGGCTTTCAGCTACTTTGTGAACTACAAGATGCACACCCAGGAGCCCATTAGCCTACACGAGATGGAAGAATTCGAGAAGATTATCGACCGCAGAGTCATTGAGATAAAAGGCAAAATACTCCACTTATCAGGAAGATGATAAGAAAGCCCGGGGGAGATCAGGGAAAGGTGAGAACCCAGACCCCCGAGGCTATTATCTAATTCTCCATACTTTGTGATTTTAATTAAGACTGTGTCTGTTCAGCCTACACACATCAGACAGTAATGGTTTTAAGCCACAGTGATAACAAAAGCAAATCGGCGGGTGAGTGGGTCCTCCTACCCGTTCCGCCTTACAAATCCCGTGGAAAGGAGGAGCAACAGTATGAAGACAAAAGATCTAGCATTGATTACAGTTTATGCTGCACTTTATGCAGCAATGGTTGTGGTTTTTTCACCGATATCCTTCGCTGCATTGCAGTTCAGGATCGCAGGAGTTCTTAGACCGGGAATAGCGCGGAAAAGAGAGTTAGCGATCGCCTATGCGGTAGGCACAGTCGTCGCCAATGTGTTCAGCCCATTCTCAGGAATCTATGAGCTGCTGTTCATGCCGGTAATGAGCTTTATCGCAGGCATAGTTGGGTACGAGTTGGCCAAGAGATTCAACGATAACTACTACGTGTGTGGAGCCGCCATCTCGGTTATCATACCGATAAGCGTCGCCTGGATGCTCAACCAGTTGTTCGGTTTACCGATAATCGCAACCCTACCCGGTCTGTTTGTGAGTGAACAGATTATCAACCTACTCGGAGCTACGATATTCAAGCTCATTGAACCAAGGTATAGATGGTGGGAGTAATGGAGAAAGCAGTAATAATCCTAAGCGGTGGACCTGACTCGGTCGCAGTGGCTTACTGGGCAAAAGAACAGGGCTACGATGTGTCTGCAATCACTTTCAATTATGGGCAGAAAGCCCAGATTGAGATAGAAAAGGCAGCAATAATCGCTATAGAGTTGGGGATTAGCCACCAGGTGGTTGACTTAAGCACCCTTTCGCAGATTTACCAGGGTGTTACGAGCCTGGTGGACAAGGAGATGGATGTTACCAGTGAGTTCACTGACCCCATCATTGTCCCATTCAGGAACGGAGTGTTCATGGCGGTAACCGTGGCGTACGCGGATGGCGTGGGAGCCAACAATATATTCTACGGTGCCCACAGCAGCGATGAGCCATTCTACCCGGACTGCCGTAGGGAGTTCTATGAAGCTTTCCAAAAAGCGGCTAGGCTTGGAACAGAGAAAGACATGGTGATTAAGAGTCCATACAGCGACACGAAGAAGTCAGGGGTTATGCTTGACGCGGTTAGACTCGGGGTCCCACTTGGGGAGACTTGGAGTTGCTATCTGAACGGCCCGGTTCACTGTGGAAAATGCGAGTCGTGTTTGAACAGAAAGAAGGCGTTCAAGGAAGCAGGCCTCGAAGACCCCACAGAGTATGCTTCCTAGGGATATTCCCTTGGAAAGCATTACCTTATACCTTGGATACTCATTTTTAGAGACACGATGAACGTCAAAATCGTCAAAGTCATGGCTAGGTTCGGGACACCAAGTTCAATTATTGGAGCCTTCATGATCGGGATCAGCATTTTATCATCAACCAACTGGAGTTTCGCTACAGATACGTTGAGTGCATTGGGAGTAATGGGCGCAGGAGGAGCAATCATTTACAATAGTGGGCTATTGATGGCTGGCTCAACAGCGATGCTCTTAGCGGCAGGTCTGTTTGAGTTTACAGAAAAGGACATCATAGGTCAGGTTGGTAGCGCGATATTCCTTGCTTACTCGATATCAGTGTGCATCCTTGGCGTATCTATTCTTGACCTCGGGGCTTGGGTTCAATACGTCTCACCGGCGATCTATATGATGATCCCTGCGAGTTCTATTCTTCTCGGTTACTCGTTCTACAACAAGGGCATGAAAATGGAGGCTGCACTCGGAGCGGTATCAGCGGTGGTTGGAATCGGCATGTGGGCAATGGGAGGCCCAGTAACTGCAATGAATCAGGTGATCGCCCTTGCACCGTTCAGTGTATGGCAGATATTGTTCGGTCTGCACATGTTTAGGCTAGAACTTAACGAATGGGATTAGCGGGAGCCGAATAGTTTTCGGCTTATCCTGCTTGCGATTGTTTTTGTGTCGGTTATCTCAATCTTATCAGGCTTGGGTTTTTGCCTCGCTGCGCATTTTCCACACGATGCACACCCAGTTGCCTGTGCCTTCAACCCGAGGGCAGCTCTGGGCTCTGGGTTCATTGATTTAATAGGTTGACAAAACTTACAGTGCTCGGTTAATCCGCTGAGTTTGTTCACCTTTACGTATCGGACTGCTTCTCCGACAGTGTGGAAGCTGAACCAGCCGCCTTTTTCACCAAGCTCATTCATTCCCTTGGATGGGTTGTTCTCTGGGACGGAATGGACGCAGTTGTCCCTGTGTACAGTGTTAATTCCTGACGTGTAGTCTATGTCTAGCCAGAACATGGAGAAAATCGGGTAATGATGGTATAAAAACTTGGAGGATTAGGGGTAGACCCTGCGCATGTCCCTTGGGAATGGCACGGTGTCCCTGATGTGATCAAGCTTGAGCATCCACATTAGTACCCTTTCGACTCCTAGACCGAAGCCGCTGTGTGGCACTGTACCCCACTTTCGTAGGTCCATGTACCATGCATAGTTCGATGGGTCAAGACCGTCATCCAGTGTCCTCTGGTAGAGTTGCTCGTAGTTGTGAACTCTCTGTCCGCCTCCTATGATCTCGCCGTAGCCTTCTGGGGCTAGGAGGTCTGCGCTTAGTGTCACTTCTGGCCTCTTGGGGTCGGGCATATGGTAGAATGGCTTGATTCCGCTTGGGTATCCGACGACCCAGAATGGTGTCTCGAACTCTTCTGTGAGTGGTCCTTCCTGTTGCCAGCCGAAGTCGTCTCCCCAGAACATGTCCACGCCCTTGCCTTGCACTATTTCCACGGCTTCATCGTATGTGATCTTTGGGAATGGTGCGCTCAGCGATGCTAGGTACTCGGGGTCTCTGCCTGCTGCCCTAATCTTCTCTGGCATGGTCTCGGCCAAGGTGTTGGCTATGTGGCTTACCAGCTTGTCTCCGGTGTTCTGGATGTCGTTTAGTGTGCTCCATGGCTCCTCTAGCTCCATGTGCAGGAACTCTGAGAGGTGCCTCCTTGTCCTTGACGGCTCAGCCCTGAAGCTTGGCGCGATGGTGAAGATATTACCCATGCTGCTTATCATTGCCTCCGCGTAGAGCTGCCAGCTCTGGCTCAGGTAGACGCCCTTACGCTCGAAGTACTCAACCTCAAACAGTGTTGATCCGCCTTCAACTGAGGCGGTCATGAACATGGGGGTCTGGATCTCTTTGTACTCGTTTGTCTTGAAATAGTCCCTTGCTGCTTCCAGGAACTTTGCCCTTATGGTGAAGATGTTCTGTAGTTTTGGCTCCCTGATGTACAGGTGCCTGTTGTCCATCAGGAACTCGACGCCCTGCTCCTTTTTGACTATGGGGTAGTCTGCGTGTGCAACGAATACTTTGCCGATGCCGTTGACTCGGACTTCCCATCCTCCTGGTGCGCGGCTGTCCTCCTTTACGCTGCCCATCAGCTCGATGGCTGTTTCAATTGGGTATTTCTCTACCGCGTCAAAGGTTTCTTCCCCGATCTTGCGCTTGTTGAGTGTGCATTGGATTACTCCTGAGCCGTCCCTTAACTTCAGGAACTGGATGCCCCCGCTTGATCTGCTGGTGTATATCCAGCCGCGAATCTTGACATCTGCCCCGTCCTCAAACTTGCCCCCAAGGATAGCGGAGGTTTTTACGAATCCGGTCATATTGACTCATTCAACGCCTCCCTTACTAAAGACGTTTACCCCGTTGGCGCTGGTAACAGTGGGGGGTAACTTTGCGCTTTTTTTCATGCATTTGATAAAAATGTAGTGTGCTTGGCTTTTGTCGTAAACTGACCGCATAAGGGATGAAGGAGTTAACCCAAGCGGGTTAACTCTGGGACTACACCTTTTAGGAGCTTCCAGAGGGTCTCGACACTCTTTATCTCGATACTCTCCGAAGGACTGTGAGGGCTCCTGATGGTTGGACCTATGCTCACGATGTCCATCCCTTTCTTCAACCCGGATACGACGCCGCACTCAAGCCCACCGTGGATACCTGTAACCAAGGGTGCTTTACCCAGTACGCCAGAGTAGACGTCAGTGACCACCTTGATTAGCGGAGACTCCGGGTCGGCTTTCCAGCCTGACCCGCCTTCCCTCTGCTCGGTTTTTACACCGATTTCCTCGCCTAGCTCATGGAGTATGCGCTGATTGTCGTAGAAATCCACGCTATCGCATGTCCTGGAGTAGGTGCTTACCTTGAAGGTGTTGTCCTCGGTCCTGATTATGCCGTTGTTGTTGCTTGTCTGGACTAGGTTCTCGAAGTCTGGGCTCCATGATTTTGGTCCAAAGGGTATCTTGGAAACTAGTTTCAGCATCTTCTCCGTCTCATAGACGGGAGCAGCGGGTTTAGCTCTCATCGGTTTTACAGATAACTCCAAGCCTTTCTCGTTGGACTTGTCCAGTCCACGTTCCCATTCTTTGAGTATTTCTATCGATTTCTCCACTTTGCCATTCTGGACCAGTATATCGGCATGTGCATTCCTAGGGATCGCGTTTCCCCTTGTCCCCCCATCGAACTCGACCACGCGTATGGGCAGTTCCTTGTGGAGTGCGAGAAGTCCCTCTGCGAGGAGCTTGTTTGCGTTGTATCTTGGAAGATGGATATCTACACCTGAGTGCCCTCCTAAGAGTCCGCCCACCTCGACGCGCAGACCCTCTCTGTTCCCGTGGTCTTTTGGTCTGAAGGGTACACTGTAATTTGTGCCTCCGCCTCCGGCGCTGCTGACGATGATTACTCCAGCCTCCTCGCTGTCTAGGTTTATCATCAGCTTGGACTCGAAAAACTCTGCCTTGAGGTTTCGTATGCCAGTGAACCCTGCCTCCTCGTCTACAGTGAATAGTGCCTCGATCTGCCCGTGACTATGTAGTGACTCTTCAATCAACAATGCCATGGCCAAAGCCATTCCTGCGCCGTTATCAGCGCCCAGTGAGGTGTTGTAAGCCTCGACGCTGTTTCCTTTAACAACTAGGGGAATCGGGTCTGAACCAAACTTGTGACCGCTCTCCGGTGTCTTCTCGCATACCATGTCCTGATGAGCCTGTAGCAGAAGTGATGGAACGCTCCCAAACCCAGTTGCCGCTTTCCGGGTAAGTAATACGTTTCCGACCTCATCTTTCTTGAAGCCTACTCCGTTCTCCTTTGCCCATTTTTCCATCCAGTCCTGCAGTTTCGCCTCGTTCTTACTGCACCTTGGAATCCTTGAAATCTGCTCGAAAAGCTCCCAGACTGGTTGAGGCTCCAGCCCTTCTAGTATATTTGCCATGGTTAGAAAGGGGGACTGTGCGGATATAAAATAGAAATGGTTGGACTACCAGGGGATGGCGCAGCCATCTGCTCTGGGATCGCTTCCACCAGTGAGGACACCTGTCTCTGGGTTCCTGTGGATTATCTGTCCACGTCCAAAGCCGATTCTTCTGTAACTACTGGAAGGAACGACATTATGACCCATGCCGGCAAGCTCACTCATCACCTTGACATCAATCTCGTCCTCGATCCAGACCTTTCCGTTGCTCATCCCGTCCATGATACAGAACCTTCCGGCGTCCAGTGCCTCCTGTGGGTTCATGCCGTAGTCAACCATATTGAGGACAACCTGAGCGTGCCCCTGTGGCTGCATGAACCCGCCCATTACACCGAATGGGGCATAAAGTTCACCATCCTTGGTCAGCATACCGGGTATAATTGTGTGGTATGGACGCTTGTTTGGTTCAAGCCTGTTTGGGTGATCAGGGTCAAGACTGAACCCGAAGCCCCTATTCTGTAGCGTGAATCCACATCCCTTGGGGATTATCCCAGTCCCGAACCCTGCGTAGTTGCTGATAATGAAACTGCAAGCGTTTCCCATTCCGTCAACGACGCAGAAATAGACGGTGTCCGTGCCAGCAACTGGGGATCCCTTCTGAACATCAACTGTTGCTTTCAGCGGGTCCAGTAGCGCCCTGCGTTTCGCGGCGTATTCCTTGCTGATAAGCTCCTGGATCGGGACATGCGTCACATCAGGGTCAGCCACGTACCACCTTGTATCCGCGAAAGCAAGCCTCAACGCCTCGATCATGGTGTGCATGTGTTTCGTGGAACCGTGTGGAATCTTTGAGAAGTCGTACTCCTCAAGGATGTTCAACGCAATGAGTGCGGTGATACCTTGACCGTTTGGCGGAATCTCGTAGACATCCATTCCCTTGTAGTTAGTTGTGATAGGGTCGGGAAATGTACTGTAATGTGCCTTCAAGTCATCGGTGGTCAAAACCCCACCCATAGGCTCAAGCACATTGACTATTTCCTCAGCGATTCTTCCCTCGTAGAACCCAGCCTTGCCGTGCTCCACGACCTCCGTGAAGGTCTTGGCGAGGTTCGCGTTCTTCATGATCTCCCCCGCCCCTGGAGCCTTACCGTTGATGAGCATTTCCTCGAAGTGTGGACCTGTCTTTAGCTTAGGTATCCCCCTGTTCCATGCTCGAGCTGTGAGTGGGCTAACTGGGAACCCTTCCTCTCCCAACTTGATTGCTGGTGCGAGAACCTCACTCATCTCAAGTGATCCGAACGTTTTGATTGTGTCAACCCAACCCGCTGCCGCTCCAGGAACAGTTACACAGTGTGGACTTGTCGCTGGAAGCTTTCCGTAGACTCCCTGAGTGGCTAGATACTCAAGGCTCAGTGCTGATGGCGCCCTTCCGCTGGCGTTGAGCCCACTGACCTTCTTGGTCTTTGCGTCAAAGTAGAGGCAGAAAGCGTCACCACCTATGCCGGTGCTAGTTGGCTCAGTCATGTTGAGGGCTGCCGCCACTCCAACGGCGGCGTCCGCTGCGTTTCCTCCTTTCTTGAGAATCTCGATACCAGCCATGGATGCGAGGGGCTGGCTGCTGGCAACCATCCCGTGTGTCCCGTAGACAGGTGATCGATATGAGTTGAACTTCATGGGTCTTAAGCGACGGTGACTGGACATAAGATTAACGATGGGTGAATTAGGTAGAGTTTCGGTAATGATTCTGAAATATCGTTAATATGCAAAAATGCTTCTTCATTTCAAATGTCAAAGGTACTTGTGGCGTATGGGACCCGGCATGGATCGGCTAGGAAGATTGCCGAGCATATTGGAGAAACTCTTACGAAGGAAGGACATGAGGTCGATGTGAAAAGGTCCTCAAAATCGGTGGATGTAGATGACTATGACCTTGTCGTGATTGGAAGCGGTATACAGGTTGGTAGCTGGACAAAGGAAGCTAAGAATTTCCTCAGGTTAAACAGTTCATCCCTCAAATGGAAGAAAACAGCCCTCTATGTATCCTGTGGGGACGTATTGGAAGAGGAAAAACGTGATGAATCATACAAGAAGTACCTCCTTGACCCTGCTGAGAAGAACGGGTTAGAACCCGTAGCGTATGGGTTCTTCGGCGGATCATTCGATTTCACGGGAAAACAGGGCTTCATGTACAACATGTTCATGAAGATGATCAAGAGTGACTTTGAGAAGAAGGGCATACCAACAGAAGGAGTCTATGATTTCAGGGACTGGTCAGCCATAACAGAATGGACAAAGAACCTAGCAAATGAATTAGAATAACTTTCAAGTCACTTACCCCTCATAAAATAATGGTGTGTTGAATGAAGGTTTACGTCGTATGTGATTTAGAAGGGGTTGCGGGAGTCGTGGATTTCAAGAAGCAGTGCATGGAAGATGGAGCCTACTACCAGCAAGCAATCAGAATGGCGACACATGAACTGAACGCACTAGTCGAGGGAGCCATTGAAGGGGGAGCAACAGAGATATTCGCTTGGCCCGGTCATGGAGATTTTCCGGGGGGAATAGACGTTGAGTTGCTGCATCCAGAGTGTAATTTAGTGATGCATGCAGGCGATGAGGGCCCAGTCGGGTACGACGATTCATTCGATGCCATGATGCTACACGGTTTCCACGGAATGGCTGGGTCTGGAGGAGTACTCGCCCACAGTTTCTACCCGTTCCCCAAGAACATCTGGGTCGGAGACCTGAAAATAGGGGAGATTGCACTCAACATGGCTGGTTTCGGTGAAAAAGGAGTGCCAACGGTGCTCGTAACAGGGGACCAAGTGGCTATTGATGAAGCAAAGGCGCTTGTCCCCCCAATAGAAGCAGCAACTGTCAAGTGGGCTCTGGACGAGAAGGAGAAACTTGGGGCATTGAGTGTTAGAAAAGCCATATCTCTGAGCCCGAAAAAAGCTCAGGACATCATCAGAAAAGCAGCCAAGAAGTCTATGAGCATGGTAGGGTCAATAAAACCATTCAAGTTACCCAAGGAGTTCGACCTCAAGGTGGAATATGTTGAGGCGAAGTACGCGGAGGGCCCTTCAAAGTATCCTGGAGTTACTAGGATAGATAATGTCACCATTACCAAGAAATGCAAGAGCCTCCAAGACATCGTTTTTTAATTGGGAAAATGTGGCCCATGGGGCCGTCAACCGAGAGGTGAGGGAAAATACCTCTCATTGAACTCAAACCAAAGTTGTTTGGTTGATTATTAAAAGATATCGCCGATTATTAACCAATCGGCGAAGGTATGAAATGGAGTGTGTTCATTCGTCGATTTTATTCGTCGAATGGGTTGCATCCGCTTATACAGTAGGTGCATATGTGCTCAGGTGGCAAACCAACTGCCTCCAGAATCTTCTCTGCGCTGTTGAAACGGACCTTGTCGATGCTTGGAAGGTTCTTTGCAACCAGGTCACCGATCTCCTCAGGGGTCTTCCCCTTGAACTCTTTTGCCGCCAATGGCTTGTCAAGTGGGTCACTGAAGCAAGGATAGAATATTGGGGCATAACTTACGAGGAAGTCAACCTCGGTTGCGCCAGCCTGCCTCAGGTTCTTTGCGATTGACTCGCTGACTGTTCCCCTGACAATGCTGTCATCTGTGATTATGACTTTCTTCCCCTTCACGGTTTCCTTGATTATGTTGTGTTTCAGGTCACTTGCTACCTTTCTGTAATTGGGGTCATCGATCAGGTAGGTCCTGCCCATGTATGCGTTTTTGATTACGCCTTCGTCAGCGGTTACGCCCAAGGCTTCCGCAGTACCCGTTGATACGCTCCTGCCGCTGTCCGGGACGGGGATAACCACTAGGTCTTTGCCCTTGTCATCCTTGTACTCCTCGTTTAGGTTGTGGATGTCAACCAGACCGTGCCCGAAGCGCTTCCTTGCATTATGGACTGTTTTACCCTCCACAACGCTGTCTGGCCTGCTGAAGTAGACCCACTCGAATACACAGAAAGCCCTCTTAGGCTCCAGTACCTGTTCGACTGATATTTTTCCGTCCTTTACGACAAGTAGACTACCAGGTGTGACATCTCTCCTCTCGGAGAAGTCTTCGCCCATGTTTGTCAATACGTCTACTGGTGCGGATTCGGACGCGATGTAGAAGTTCTTCTCATTCCTTGCCATGTACAGGGGACGGATGCCTCTCTCATCCCTTGCCGCGAGTAGCAGGCTCTTTTTCTCCTTCTGGTCCCAAATCGCCATAACGACGCAATAATAGGAGTCCCTGTGGGCTTTCATCGCCGACTTAACGGCGTCAACGATTTCCTTACCCTCATTGAGGTACTTGAGAATCGACTCTTTCAGTATATGCTCGTTACTCTTTTTCTCACCAGGGAAGAACCCATCGAGTGCTAGACTGAAGTGGTATCGGTTGTGCTCCTTGACTTCAAGTGGAGCATATCCATTTTCGGTGTTCTCACCACTGGCTGAGCCAATAATCACGTAGTCGTCTGGGTGAGAAAAAGCTGCATACCTCTCGTTGAGAACCGCGCTAACCAGACCGCGTCCTTTCCAAGTCCTCAAACTGTTGTCGCTGGCAGCGGTAACGCCGCTGCTCTCCTGACCTCTATGTTGCACACCGTATAATGTGTGTAGGGTCTTTGTGGCTGCTCCGTCCTTGGAGTAGACTCCGATAACGCCCTGCATACCCATGTATCAAACAGTTAATATTTAAACCATATCCCTAGTCCTATTGCGCCTTTTCTGCAATATTGCATGGTTCTCGAATAAAATATAAAACATGAAACAGAGCCAAGCGAGTAATGTAAAATAAAAGAAAGACTACCTTTCCCCATGAACACCCGATTCAGCGGCGAGAACGCTTACAAGCACTTGGTAAAAATGGCAGGGGAACTGCCACACAGGAACAGCGGAAGCGACAACGAGAGGAAAGCAGCAGCCTACATCAAAGAGTACTTCGAGTCCATTGGACTGAAAACATGGACACAGACATTTGAGGTCGAAACTGGAGTTGCAGTCACCGAGAAGGTGGTTCTAAACGGGGAGGACATACAGTGTAAGGCTTTGCCACTGGCAGGCAGCACAGGCCCCGAGGGAGTTGAAGGCGAGCTGTATTTTGTCCAGTCGGTGGTAGAGGAGTATGTTACCCCAGAGATGGATGGAAAAATTCTCCTGACTCAGGGATACTACAGGAAAGGAATTGAGCTCCTGAACAAGCACAGACCGCTTGCCGTGATTAACATAGGTAGGTCAGGGTCATCCAAACTAAGCCACGGATGGGGCACGGCGAGCCTAAGGGAGAAGTACGGACCAATGCCAACAGTCAACATCCTCTACGAGGATGGCCTGAGATTGTTAGACCACGTAGGATCAAAGGTCAAAGTAGTTGCAGACATTAAGGAGGAGAAGGCAGAATCCCTCAACGTCGTCGGTGAGTTAACTGGCGTCGAGAAGCCAGACGAGATCATCATAATCGGAGGACATTATGACTCGGTGCCAGACGAGCCCGGCGCAGCGGACAACGCAGCGGGAACAGCCATCGCAATGGAGCTGGCAAGGATCTACAAGGAGGCTGGTTCAAAGCGCACATTGAGGTTCATGGCGTGGGGGAGCGAGGAGATCGGGTGCAAGGGAAGCGAGCACGACGTGAACAGGCTCAAGAAGGACGATGATTCCAAGGGGGACGAAAAAACTGAGCTGGACAAGGTCAGGCTCGTCATCAACGTGGATGTCCAAGGGGCAAGGCTAGGAACTAACACATCGGCAGCCATGGGTCCGAGTGAGCTAGCTGCCTCAGTCAAACTGCTTGCGAAAGAGACCGGGCTACTCATCAACATGGGCGGCGGTGGAGGAGGCATCAGCAACGGCATCTACAGCAGCGATGGCACAAGTTACAGCGCGGTAGGAGTGCCCAGCCTCAACTTCATCAGGGGCGGCACCAAGGGAATCCACAGCAGCTGGGACACCATCGAGTGGCTACACCCAGAGGGTTTGGACACAAACGGTGTGTTCATCGAGCGCTTCATTGAAAGATACTGCAACGAGGCGGTTGTCTTCCCCTTCGAGCGGAAGATCCCGGAGGACCAGCAGAAGAACCTTGAGAAATATTACAAGGGCAAGATGCAGAAACCACCCGGATCAGAGTAAAATAAGAGGGTGCAACGCTACCTACTCGCGTTTTTTTCCGCGATATAGTAGGTTACCTACTATAACGAAAAATTATTCCATCCTGAAAGCCCGGTTTGGGTTCAGGATGAATGGTGGCAGGTGTCCTGCTAGGTTGCTGAATGGTAGGACTTCTGGTTTTATCATTATGCCCAGTTCGTCCACCATGTAGTCGCGTCTGGCGATGATGCGGTTCCACATCTCGGGGTAGTGCTCCATGAGTTTGTTTCTGGTGCCCTGGTCGCCGATGGCGATGCCGTCCTCGGTGTTTATGGTGAAGTACTCGGTGCCCGTGCCGGGTATGATATCCACCTGTATCGCCATGCCGGGCTTGATCCTGTCCTTTGATCCTGCGTATATTGGGCTGTTGACCCATTCGTCTAGCCCGATGAGGTGCCCGGGGTTGAGCTCTACGCCGTAGAAGGGGTCTCCGATCTTGTCATGGACCGCCTTGTACAGTGCTCCCCCTGTTGTGCCGATGCCCATGAGCTCGTACCAGTCCACCACCGCCTCGAAGTAGGGGGCTGCCAGCTTGGGCACATAGTCCCTAATCTTGGATGGTAGCTGGGTCTCGTTCTCCAGTAGCCAGCCTGCCCTGCAGTTGAGTGCGCCTACTAGTCCGAAGGCTGTTGTGAATGCTTCCCCTCGTTCTATGATCTTGCTTGATGGGCTTGGTAGTCCCATCCACGCCCTTTCCCCTGTGCTGAGCATGAGGTGGACGCTGTGGGGGTACCCGTTGAGGTTCATCAGCTGCACCGCCTCGTACTCGGTCATGCCGGGTTTGATGTTGAATATGATGTTCCTGACTGCCTGGCTTGTGAGGGTTGCCGCGTACTCGAACACTGCGAGCTGTTCGACCTCGTATGTTGCCCTGAGTCCGTCTGTCTGGTGCATGAACACCTCTGTGGCGTTGCTGACCTCACTGGATACCACCCTGAGAGTGTCCACGATGTAGCTGGGGACCTCCATCCACTGGTCAGGGGTCTCGGTCTCCTGTGACGAGTAGTACTTCCACCCTGCCACCCCAACGGTGCTGTTTCTGGTCATCCCCGTGTCCTGCAGAACGTCCTTGAGTGGACTGGATATTGACCTGTCCTGACCAAGTAAGCTGAATGGCTGGTAGAGAATTGGCTGGAGGTGTTCTTTGATGGGTGATACCTCAAGGTACCCCATGCCCTCGTTGCCCACCATTAACCACTGCTCGTCGCCGTCGATGTCCACTACTAACGCTGCTTCCTCGAATCTTGGATCGAATCCTGTGAGGTATGCTATGTTTGCGCTGTGCTCTCGGTCACCGTACACGAATACATGGGTGTATTCTCCGCTGCATTTCTTCCGGAGTTTTGCAAGGCGGTTCAGGTAGATGTCTTCGGTGAGGCTTGGTTGAGTGGTGGGCATACCAAACTCGGGTAATTTGAGGTCGGCGAGAACAGCTTGACGAGCCATAGGAGGATGGAGGGCTACAGGGTTAACAGTTTACCTGTAAGAGATTTAATTTAAAACTATAATAGTGACGGGTAGGAATTAGGACAGCTAATGGAAATACTCGTTGTCGATTTGGAGACCGCGGCTCATAACCCGAACAAGAGCGACCTACGGAACCTGAATAACAGCCTCATAATAGAAATCGGCATCGTATTGGCGAACCTTGAGACAGGGAAAATAGAGCCTGTCTTTAACCACGTCTGTAGGGAGGACCGAGCCTGCAGTAGAGATGCATGGATATTTCGAAACAGCTCACTTACAGCAGAGCAGGTCACCAGTTCCAACCATTTCAACGAGTACAAACAGGAGATACAGGACCTGTTCAACCAGTACCACACCACATCTTGGTGGCATGAATACGACTTCAGGCGGCTAGAACATAAAACCAGAGGGCTAACCATAGCGAAAAGGTTCTGGGACCCATGTAAGGCCCTAGCACCATACCTGATGCTACCGCCAATCAGGAAAACGGGGTACAAGCGTCCAAAGGTGGAGGAAGCCTACAGGTACTTCATGGGAAAGAGGCTGGACCATCCCCACAGGGCACTGGATGACGCAATGGTTGAAGCAGAAATCATCATCAAAGCGGTCAAGAAATGGCCCGAGCTGCTAGATGACTGGCAGAAGCACCTATGATTAGCCGAAGAAGGCGCTTAGGCTCTTCTGCTGTGGCCTGCCTACAAGCGCATCAAAGCTCATGTCCAGTGCGTCCAGTAGCTGCTCGAAGGTGCTCTCAAGGTACCCCTCGTACTTCTTGATGTCCACATCCTTTGGCTGGGCGATTATGCTCGGCTTGACATCGTTCTTGGTTACAACGTACCTGATGATGTCACCCTGGGCGATCTCGTAACCCATCTCCTCAAGCATCCTGCCCGCCTTGACGTGCTGAGGGTTCGTGTCATACTGCTTCAACGGCTTGCCCAGCTGCATCTGGAAGGCGACCTCCTCGATCTTGAACTCCCTGTTCTTGAGCCTGGTGTGCACCTCGACGACAAGCCCCTTGATGTCCTCCTTAGCTACCGGGAAATCATCCATGGTCATGACGTTACTCAGGATATCCGTCAACACCACGAACGCCTCTTTGAGAATAGGGGGGATGTGCCGCTTCTTGCCCGTCAAGCCCTTGATGTCCATCTTGCCGTCCTTGTAGACGCCCAGATAGTTCTTCTTGCGTTTGCTGAAGATAGCGTACCTGTAGGTCTTCTCAACCTCTAGGTCGATGCCGAGGGCATCATCAGCCCACTTAACCAAGTGGTTGGTCTGCTCTGGAGTCGGGTGGTTAAGGAAAACCGAGTCAGTGTCCCCGTAGAGAACCTCGACACCCATGTCCTCCGAGACCCTACCGGCCTCAGCCATGGCGAACCTGCCGACCGCAGCCGTGCTCTCCGCCAGTGGTGGGCAGTACAGTGGGAAGCTCTCCGCCCCGAATACACCATACGAGGCGTTGAGGAAGACTTTGAGGGCTTGCTGTGTGACATGGTAGAAGAACCGCTCATCCTCCGTGAGGCTCATGTCCTTTGCCTTTGGCTTGTACCAGAGGACTCTGAGGTCCCTGAGGCTGCCGATGAGTGTGCTAGTCATCCCGTGTTTCTTGGTGCAGGCCCAGTGGGCCGTACCCGGGATGAGGTTTGTCTTGCATTCCTCGTGCTTGCAGAGCAACGTGTCGTAGCTCAGGTTCCAGTTACGGATAGCCGAGGGGTAAAGTGACGCAAAGTCAACCACGGTTACCTCAAAGTGGATACCGGGCACAGGGTCACGCACTATGGCGCCCTGGTATTTCTTGCCCTTGATCATGGCGGTGGTGGTGGTGCCGCCCTTGTGGAGTATGATGTCCTTGGTATTTGGGATGAGCCATTGCTCCTGCCTGTGCATCCACTCCATCAACCCTAGGATCCACCTGCTGACGCCAAACCTAGTCAGGTCCTCAAGGATCATCTTGCTGATCCGTTGCAGCATGATGGCTAGGTTCATGACGAGGTTGTCGTTGAAGCTTGTTAACTGGTACGTGATGTACGTGTCCTGCATACAGTACTCGGCCATGTCCCGCATGTTCAGGTTATTGAAATCAACCTTGATCTTGCCCTGGTTCAGTATGCCCATGGCGATGTCGTCCAAGCTGAACTCACGGTATGCGTTACCGAAGGCGTAGCCCTGGATGCTCCTGTTCCTGAAGAACTGGTAAAGGTCGATATGCACACCGTTCGTGAGGAACGCAAAACGCCTGCCAAGTGTGATTGGAATCTTAGCCTCAGGGACACCAAGGTTTCTAGCCCTGTTTCTGAGGAACTTGAAGTCGAAATCGTCGCCGTTGAAAGTGAGGACGATGGGGTACCCGTCGATGATCCTGAGGGTCTCCTCGATTACCTGCCTTTCGGTATCGTACTGTGTGACCTCTGTTGCACCTGGGACCTCCTTGACTATCTCACCGGTGTTCAGGTCGTCGAACATTATGACCTTCCTGAGCCCATCTGAGCCTGCGAAGGCAACTGTGATAATGGGGTCAATGGCGTCATCGGCGCTTGGCATCCTGTTCTGGACGCTGGGGCGGACCTCTATGTCCACCGCCACTCGCCTGATGTTCGGGATCGGTGCCTGGAGTAGCCTCGCCCAGTCCTTCATGGGCTCCTTGAACCGCTCCTCCGTGTTGACCAATACATCGTTGAACTGCTGCTCGATCTCCGGAGGCATACTCCAGTCGTCCGCAACTAGGCTGCCGTTGACAACCTTGTACGGCATACCCGGGACAAGCCCCTGGTCGTAGACGTAGCTGGCGTAATACCTGATGCGGTTCTCGAATGACTCGTCCAGATGATTCCTGATGGAGTTCCCTCCGCCACCGATGCTGAGGGGGTCACCAGCGAATATCTTTGTGACCAGTATGTCTTTTTCCTCAAGGGCATCGTACCTGATGACCTCCTGGAACCCCTTGAAGCCCTCATGTCCAGTAATCCGGACGTTTTTCTCCAGCTCGGAGACTGGCTCCTTTGAAACTAAGTAAGGTAGGTGACCCGTGTTGTCGTACCAGAGAAAAATCTCCTCAGATACGGGTTCATAGAGCCTAAGGAATGCCTTCTTGTTTTGGCCATCGTATCCGGCCGATAACAGGTAGACTGTACCCGTATTCTTCGGTGCTAGCCTGCCCTTGACGTTAATGATTTCCTCTTCGCTCATGGTCACCAGTCGGGCTATGTAGGGAGCCGCGCTTAAAATAATGTAGGATTCAGTCTAGATGTACTTGGACTCCACTTCAGGGAGCATCTTCTCGACCAGTTTCACGGCTTCGGGGTATATCTCCGGGTCACAGAACAACCGGACAAGCATCCTCCTGCCAGAGGACAGACTGATAACCTTCTTTTTCCCGTCCATGACGGCTTTCTGGATGACAGCCCACTCAACAAAGGTCTGCTCTCGGGACATCGCCAGAACCGATGTGCCCATCAAACCAAGTTTCCCGGTGAGCATCCCAAAGAACAGTGCGATCTTGTTTATCCTGTTCTCCTTTTTCCCCAAGACGGTCTTAATTCCCTTCTCGTCGAGTGTGAACGTCATCTCCACGTTGTTGAGCATGACGATGCCCATGGTCAGGAATGCCAGCACGATGAGTATACCAGTTGCCAGCGTGATTATTTGGAGGATCGCGTAGATCTCGGCTGCCCCCATGATGAGGAACAGAATGAAGCCGAGGCCAGCGCCCCCGAAAAGGATGACGAACAGGACATCCATGACTATGTAGTAGTTGGTCAGAAGTGAGACCTCGCGGGTCCACTTGACCTCGGGCATTCTATCGGCTCCCGATGTGGCTGTACAGGGTCTCCATGACGATGTACGCGGCGGTGGTAGCAGTGTTCCCCATATCATAATGTGGGTACACCTCGTTAAGGTCGAACCCGACAATCTTCTCGCTCATTGTCCCCGAAATTAGGTCCATCAATTGAGTTGTTGTCAACCCCTCGGGGTGCGGGTTACCCACAGCAGGCGCGTACGCTGGGTCAAGAACGTCCAGGTCTATACTGAGGTACACCTTTGACGTCTCATCGATTAATTCGTTGACCGTGCCAATCGCATCGGTCTTTCCCTTGATTATGTCGAGGCTTGTGATGTAGCTGAGGTCATCATTCGAATTTACGAACTCCACTTCGTCTCCACTCAGCGCCCTCGCACCGAGGACGATTGCCTTGTACCCAAGCTCCTCGTAGCCCCTCCTGAGGTACGTGGCGTGGCTCATCCTGTCACCGAACAGTTCGTCCCTGAGGTCCAGGTGGGCATCGTACACGACCACGAGGTCTGGTTTCGTCGCCCTGAGGGCTCCCAAGGTGATCAGGTGCTCCCCTCCAAGCATGAACGGGATTACGCCATGTGTTTTGATTACTTCCTCAACATCCGTGAGGCAGGATTCTACGCTTGAACAGTCCACGTCACCGACATCAGCGAGGCTCAGGTCGTCCCAGTCCAGCCCAGTTCTCTGGCTGTACGTGTCAAGGTAAGTGCTTTCCTTCCTGACAGCTCCGGGGCCGAAACGCGTGCCCTTCCGGTTAGAGCTAGTTTTGTCCAAAGGTGCACCAAATAAAATATAATCAGCGCCATCGACGGCGACTGGTTTCTCCAAGAATGTAGTTAGACAAGGCTTGAGCATTTTTACTCGACAATAACCTTGTCTACGCTGTGGATGACGGCTCCCTGCCTGGCCATGTGGGACCTCAAACTCTCGTAATTGAGTCCTAGCCCGTCAACGATGACCTTCAGGCTCTCCGTCTTCTCATCCATCTCGACAACCGCGATGTCGACTCTTGTTACTCCGTCTAGTTCGCCAAGGTATGCGGCGAATTCGGGTAGTGGTGGTGAATGTGGTTTCAGTACATCCAATTCTAGATGCGTGATTTGTGGTTTCTCCAACTATTTTCACATATCCTCCAGACATTGCTGGCAGATATTCAAGTTCAATATCGAATACTGACTTTTATACTGTATGGGTAGGCACCGTTGCCTAGACCTTGTAGACCCATTTTCCGTTGACCATTGTGGCGTCAACCTTGATGCCCAGCATCTCCTCTGGGTCGGCTGTCAGTGGGTTCTTGTCCCAAACCACTAGGTCGGCGTACTTGCCCTCCTCCAGGCTGCCGATGTTCTTCTCCCAGAACATGCAGTAGGCGCTGTTCCACGTGTACGTCCTCAGCGCCTGCATCGGGGTGATGCACTCGTCCGTGCCAAAGGGTTGTTCTCCGTATACCCCCTTCCTTGGCTTCCTCGTGATTGCACCGTACAGTCCGTAGAGGGGGTTGATGTAACATGTGTTCCAGTCACACCCGTTGCCCACGATCACGCCTCGATCCATCAATGTCTTGAGGGGGATCAGTCGCCTGCTCCTGTTGGGTCCAAAGCTGCCCGCGTAGTTATCCCCAATGAAGTACAGGTATGCGCTTGTCGCCTCGATTACCATGTTGTCGCCCATTGCGGTCTCCTTCCTAAGGGCGTAGTCGGTTGGTAGGTTGTTGTGAATGACGCTGTGGCGGCTGTTTGTCCTCGGTGAGTCGATTATCGCTGCCTCAATCGCGTCAACGTACCTGTCGATTGTCTGGTCCCCGACACAGTGGGCTCCAATCTGGAACCCTGCACGGTGGATTATCTTCGCGATCTCGGGATATGTGTGTGGCTCAGGCACGATTGGACCACCTGTGTTGTTCCCGTCAACGCCAGTGTATTTCAGGTTCCACGGCTCGTAGAGCCAAGCAGTCCTGTTGCCCCCGCTGCCATCGAAGCTGCACTTGACCGCGCCGATGTAGAGCATATCGTCTCCCCCGGGCACGTATTTTGAGACTGCCTCCTTTGCCAGCTTGACCGTGGTCTGGCCATTGTGGATGCCGATCATGAGGAAGCTCCTGATGTCCAGTCTGTCCTCCTCGTGGAGGGTCCTGTACGCTTCGATCATGGTATCGGTTGCACCCGCCTCCTTCTGGGCGGTCACACCCACCTTGAACAATGCCTCCTGCGCCTTCAGGATGGCTGCCTTGCACTCCTCCACCGTGTAGTCCCTCGCGAGTAACCTGATCCTGTACGCGACAGCATGGTCCTTGAGTAACCCATCATAGTCCGGAGCGTACTCTGCGTTGACCATATCTAGTGCCTTTGAGTTCGCCACCTGAACAGGAGTCTGGGCGTCCAGTATTACCGGGTGGTCTGGGCTAACCGGGTCAAGGTCCTGCCTCGTTGGGGGTCGTTTATCTTCTAGAAGAGCGTCGTCCCATCCTACGCCCCTGATCCATGTGCCTTTTGGCTTGGAGGCTGCTGCCTCCCTGACCTTGTCCACTATGTCCTGTATTGATTTCACGCCAGGGTAGCGCAGGTCTAACTGTAATTCGCTGAAACCGTACTCGCATGTGTGGATGTGGCTGTCCACTAGTCCAGGGGTTACTGTCCTTCCCTCAAGGTCCAGCACCATTGTCTCCGGGTTCACGAATTTTTCCAGCTCTTTGTCGGTTCCGAGGGCTAGGATCATGCCTCCGGCTATCGCCATGGAGCTGTAAACCTTTTCCTCTTTATCGACGGTAACTATGTTTGCGTTCTGCAGTATCAGGTCGGCGCTCATTTTCCGTACTCCTCCACTACCTGTTGGTACCGGAAACAGGATGTAAGGTGATCGTTCACCATGCCAACGCTCTGCATGTAAGCGTACATGATTGTTGGACCGACAAATGAGAAGCCCCGCTTCTTCAGGTCCTTGCTTATCTGCTTGCTGAGCTCGGTCTCCGCCGGTACCTCACTCCACTCAGTGTAGCCGTTCATCACCGGTTTGTGGTCCACGTACGCCCACATGTACTTGGCAAAGCTTCCAAACTCCTCCTGAATCGCAAGGAAACCCTTAGCGTTCTTCACCGCCGAACCGATCTTCAGCTTGTTCCTGATGATGCCACTGTTGACCCGTAGGTCCTCCAGTTTCTCCGGCGTATACCTTGACACGATCAACGGGTCGAACCCGGCAAAAGCCTCCCGGTACGCCTCCCTCCTGTGGAGCACAGTCCTCCAGCTGAGCCCAGCCTGGGCTCCCTCTAGAAGAATTAAACCAAATAACTCGGATTCATCGTGCGTAGGCACGCCCCACTCCTTGTCATGGTACTCAGCCATAAGTGGGTCCTTGTTGCCGAAACATCGAGTGGACTCATCAAAACTCATGGGGTCTTCAACGCATGACAGGTTGATAAAATAATCGAAGGACTAGACGTCCTTCCAGCTACCTGTGGACCCTAATACTTCTACGACATCCAGTCTCGCCTTAAAGCGAACCTTCGACCCCACACGGTACTCTGCGTTGTCAATCAAGGTCACCTGAAAGCCTAGAAGGTCAACAATGTGCTCAAAAAGGGAGTCCTCCCGTTTTACGCTCAATATTTTTCCGATGAAACGGTTCCCTTTCACCATTTGGGGCTCATCCACTTCTGGTTCCAGTTCAGTGAACATGGTATCCACCTTAATCTCCACCTTTTTTCCCACATAGTCCTCGGGCATTAGCATATTGCTATCAAACAGGGTTACTGTGTGACCTGGATATCCTATCCTGACCCACTGGTCGTAAACTGTGCCATCCAACTCCGCACCTGACTCGATTTCCATCACATTGACTATGTTACGAACCATAACTGGAATGAACCTGCCCGGCTTTTATGGGTACTGTAATGGTCGTATTTCATAAGTTTTAAAAGCCTAGCTTGGTCTCACGGTGTGAGTGTTAAGACAAAGATGAAGAGCCTATACACCAGTTTCTTACTGGCTCGCAAATCACTCGGGAGTCTGATATAATTGGAGGACTCCGTAGAGGACGGTCAACGAAGCAACGGATTGACCAAATTAATCAGAAACATAGCACAAGATTGGACCACTTACCTCCGGGTAACGGGTGCCCAGCAGATTATCAGGCGGTACTTCGCCATGAACGCCTTCGACGGCGCCATGACAAGCCTTGGAATCGTTATGGGTTCATGGCTAAGCGGATCCAACGACCCAGGTGCCGTTATCAGCGTTATTTTAACAGGTGGTGTCGCCATGATGGTGTCCGGTTTCAGCGGAACATACATGACGGAGAGCGCTGAGAGGAACCACAGCCTCAACGAGCTGGAAGATGCCATGCTAGTTGATTTAGATGATACTATATACAGCGAAGCAGGGCGGTTTGTATCAATATTCGCCGCAATCGTAGACGGATCGGCTCCGTTCCTGGCGTCCATTCCAGCGGTTATTCCGTTCCTGTTACCAAGTTTAGCGATCCAGACGGCGTTTATCTCTTCTGCGGTTGCAAGCCTTGCAATGCTTTTCGCACTGGGTATCTATCTGGGTAAGATAGGTGGAGAGAACATCTGGTACAGTGGAGCAAAAATGGTGGTATCGGGCATAGTAGTCGCGATAATCGCGTTACTGCTCAACGCCCACTAGTTGTTTTAGATTATTTCCCTTTCCACTATGCCTGACAGGCAACCGACAGCTCCTGCAGCTTTTATCAGCTCTTTTAGGTCAACTGTCCGATAATCTACCCCAAGGTCCTCGTAGAAGGCTTCGGATACAGGGTTTCCTCCTGGCATCAAGATCTTTCTTGGCGCTAAGGTTACCACGTTCAAAGGCTGACCTGAAGAGACCTCATCGAGGTCTGGCATGAAATAGACATCAAACCCACGGTCCTTTAACTCAGCGACGGCATCGTAGGGCACTCGTCCAGGCACGCAGACGGCTAGATCCTTGTCAAATATCCTCAAAGTACCCATGAAATGCATGCTTCCAAAGGGCAAGCCTACGTTAATTACCTCGATATCCATCTCATCGAATAGGTTTGAAACCTGTCTAGCTCCCTCAGGATTGGTGCGGTGGCCTGTTGCTACAATAACCGTGTCCTTGTTTACCCAAGCGGCATCTGCTCCCTCAAAGACGCCGGTACCGCGGACGGTCCCTATAATGGGAACGCCAAGGTCAGCTAGACGCCTAGCAACCCAGCGTTCCTCACCCGCCCTCACTGTGGAGGCGGGTCTCGCGATGATTGCCCCTTCAGCGGACATGAACATTAGGTCCGCGACAAACATCTGGTTCGGGCTAGGAACTCCCTCCGGATCAACGTAGTGAACATCGACTCCTTCTTCCTTGAAGGCTTGTGCTATTGAATCGTGTTCTCCTGAAGCCAGTTTGGTGTCTGGGATGTCTAACATCTGAACCGAATCTGGGTCAACAAGATCACCCATTTCCGCGCCTGGTCTGTGCAGTAAAACGGATTTCAATGGCATATACTGAGTGTTTATCCCGCAGTTACCCCATAGGTCTCCGATCTCCTCCTGGAGAGTTCGGATTCTAGGGGACCAGCCTTCTCCACCGTAGGCGGAGTACTTTGAAAGGTCTTTCATATGGAGTGAATATATGACCAGTTTATTGACTTTTACCTTTACGAAACTTCATAACATAGTGGCTCATTCTGAGACTCAATGTTTGAAACAGGTACACTACTCCTCGTCGCAGGAGTAATACTCGTCGCCAGCATGGTGAAAGGACTTACTGGCTTTGGTTTCGCCTTGACTTCACTGCCAATGTTATCCTTATTCTTGGCACCGAAGACGGCTGTACCTCTCATCACTGTCTGCAGCGTTTTCCTGGACGGTTACACCCTCTATGAGGCTAGGGAACATGTGCAGTACAGGGAGATCATCCCGTTAGTAGTCTCGGGGATAGCGGGTATGATACTTGGAACATATTTCCTGGTGAGCCTTGACTCACAGATAATCAAGCTGGTGATAGGTGTAATCACGGTACTCTTCACAGTCGCCTCATTTATGGGCGTAAAACGCGAGATATCAAACACGAAGCTGGCAAGTATTCCAGTGGGTTTGATGAGTGGCATACTGGGAGGATCAATGTCCATCAGCGGACCACCCATAGTGCTATTCTTCAACAACCAGAACGTGGAGAAAATGGTTTTCAGGGCCAACTTGATTGCATATTTCTTCTGCGTCTACCTCGCGACTGTTCCCGCCTACATCTTAAACGACTTAATCACGGTGGAGTTACTCAAGTCGTCCGCGGTTATGGTGCCCGTGATGTTTATGGGTGCAACAATTGGTATCAAATTATCAAAGAAACTCGATGAAGCCGTCTTCAAACGGATAGCATTATTGTTGATCTTGGTGACTGGGTTTATGGCGATCCTGACAGCAGTTGGTATTATCTGATCCTTAGCTACTGTAGTAGTAGCGACCCTTGCTCTTCTGCTGTTTATCCAGCCTGCTGTCGGGTTTGTTGACCCTTGGTCTCTTTGTGTCGCCGTCACGCCTGAATGTGACATCCATCTGTCTGAGGAACTCGTTCATGCCGTCCTGCAGGTTCAAAGGGTTGCCTGCGTGTCCGTAGCTGCCTGACTCGCCGTCGAAGACCATTATCTTGTCAGCGATAAAGTCCTGTGTGACGATGTCGTGCTCTACGACGAAGGCTGTTACGCCCCTCATTTTTGTGATCCTTCTGATTGCCTTGGCTACTGCTAGCCTCTCCTCTACGTCCAGGTAGGCTGATGGCTCGTCTAGCAGGTAGATGTCTGCCTGCCTGCTTAGGCACTCGGCGATGGCTACCCGTTGGAGCTCTCCTCCGCTGAGTATGCTCACATCCTTCTCAAGCATCCGTTTGACGTGAAGAGGCTCGATGATCTCTGTCCTGTACCAGTTCTCGACGTAATCTGTTCCTGCGGCTCTCCTGAGCACTTCCTCTGCGGTTCCAGCAGTCTCACCTGCGCTGATGTACTGGGGCTTGTAGCTGACGTTGATTGCGGGGTTGGTGACGCCGCCTTCTGTTGGTGTCTCGACCCCTGCGAGCATCTTGACGAAGGTTGTCTTGCCGATGCCGTTCATCCCGAGGATTCCAACGACCTCGCCAACTCCGATGCCTCCTGCATCGACTTCTAGGCGGAAACCGTCGTACTGCATCACCATGTCGGTCCACTCCAGGAGGTTGCGTGCCTTGTGCATCTTGTCCTGTGGGGGCTTCTCGTGGAATACTATGGGGCTTGTCCTGAACCGGACGTTCTCGTCTGGTATGTACCCGTTGATGTAGATGTTTATGCCCTCGCGGACCGTGTGGACGTTGCTGATGATACCGTAGACGTCTGGTTCACCGTAGAGGATGAAAATCTCGTCGCTCATGTAGTCCAGTACAGCTAGGTCGTGCTCTGCCGCAATGACCATCCTGTCATCCGCAGCAAGGTTCCTGATGATTCGCGCTGCCCTTGTCCTCTGGTATACGTCGAGGAAGCTGCTGGGCTCGTCGAAAAGGTAGACTGGTGCGTCTCTGATGATTGCCGTTGCGATGGCTACTCTCTGGAGTTCTCCTCCGCTGAGTACGTCAAGGTCCCTGTCAAGGAGATGCCCTAATTCAAGGTCATCGATGATCTCTTCTAGCACGCCTCTCTCGTCAAGCTTCTTTAGCAGGTCGCCTGTGCGACCCTTAACGACTTTCGGTATCTTGTCAACATACTGTGGCTTGTGAACCGCCTTGAAGCCCCCGCCGTAGACCCCGGTGAAGTACTCATGCATGGGTTTACCCACGTAATGAGCTATTATTTCTTCTTTGGACGGTGGGTTCTCAAAATCCCCGTGGTTGGGGATCAGTTCACCTGCCAGTACTTTGAGTAACGTTGATTTTCCGATGCCGTTTCTTCCGAGCAAGCCTACGACGTTGCCCTTCCTCGGCCTGGGTATCCTGAACAGCGTGAAGCTGTTTGCCCCGAACCTGTGGAGGTGCTCTGATTTCAGTTCGTCGGGTAGGTTGACGATGCGTAGCGCGTCGAATGGACATTTCTTGACACAGATGCCGCAGCCGCTGCAGATGAACTCGCTAATGTGTGCCTTTCCTTCCTCGTCCTGCCTGATTGCCTCACGCCTGGTCCTGACCATTGGGCAGAACCTGATGCATGGCTGGTCACACTTATCTGGACGGCACCTTTCCCTGTCTACTACGGCTACTCGCAACGATTTGCACCTATTCGCTGAATATCCAACGTCGGCTTATTTAAGGAATAATGAAAAAAGGTTAGTCCTCGATTCGCTCTAGCTTGTACACGACTGGTCTGAGCCCATCTGTGCAGCACTCGATGCTGACTTTTGGCTCTGCGTTCCATGGGTAGCTTCCCCCGTAGCTCAGGGTTGTTGCCCCTGATTTGATGTGCCCCCATGCCCAGTGGCAGAATCCTTCGGGCATCTTCATGTCTGGTCCCACGATGTACTCCTGTCCCTCATCGTGTATCTGGCAGGGTGGGAGTGGTTTATCTTGCTTGATTGGGCTGACCGGGAAGTATTCCTTGGGGTCTGTTACCTTGATGACTGTGATTTTTACGTTTGATGGCATGGTAGAAAGATATCTTCAGGGTGTAAAAAGGTGAGGACTAGTCCTCGATTCGTTCAAGCTTGTAGATGACTGGTCTTAACCCGTCGTTGCAGCAGACGACCGCTGCTCCCTTGTCGATTGCCCATGGGTAGTCTCCACCGAAGAGGAGCATGCGTACCGCGGTGTGTATTCCGTACCAGCTGTAGTTGCAGAAGCCTTCGGGCATCTCATAGTTCTGCTCGACAATGAACTCCTGTCCGACATGGTGTTTTTCGCATGGTCCGAAGCTTGGGGATAGTGCAACGGGTGGGTTGTCTCCGAATAACTTCTTGGGGTCCTGAACCTGCAGGACTGTGATCTTTACCTGTGTCATGTGTTCATTTGGGGGCGTGTGTTGATAAAATGATTGACTCACTTGGTGTTTCTGAGCACGACGCCGTATATGGACTCCAATGGGTCGTCTGACCGGATGAGTTTCTCCATTTTCCAGCCGGTGCCATCGATGAGTTCACCAATCTTATCCACTTCAACGAAGAGGAAATTAAACCAGTCACCTTTCCTACCCTCAAAAATGATCCTGAGCCTTACTTGTCCAATGGGTTTGCCCATGTCCCTGTTCTTCTGGTGGTAAGCCAAGTGCAGGGGGTTTTCCGTATTCACCGGGTCACGGCTTGTCGCCACCAGTACACCACCGTTACTCACCATCTTGCTGAGGTTGGAAAGCATTTTTCTGCTGGACTCGATTTCCCCTGTGAGCCCAAGCCCGTTTCCAAGGAGTGAAACTGTGTCAAAATAGTTCTCCGGGAAATCCATATCGTTTGCGTCGATGAACCTGCAGTCGGATGCCCCATGGATCATGGCGGCCTGGAGCGCCAAAGGTGACAGGTCTATTCCAATGACCTCGTGTCCCTGTTCCTCAAGGTACTTGGACACCCTTCCGCCTCCGCAACCGACCTCGATGACCTTGCCGATAGCATACCCAGCCAGCTCCCGCTCGATCGGGCGCCACATTGAGAACGGCGAAAATACCAACCGGTGTCTATCTCGTTTACGTCGCCGTCGTCCCTCTCGATCTCGTGGACCTTTGTGCCTCCCTCAAGGTACGCCATCAAGGCTTCGCCAAAAGTATCGTTCAATGAATCCCCATTAAGGGGTTTACTGAATTTCTTTAATAAATTATTGAAAAAGTTAGGGGATTGGACGTAGTTTGTCCTTGTTTGGTGCCAGAGCACGTGTCAGGACGTCCTCCACGATTCCGGGATACTTTGCTGGGTCGTACATTGCGTCGACTAAGGTATCATAGTCCAGTCCGTTGACGATGTCGGTAGCAGCGTCGAGGCTGTTCATTGACAATACCAATGCGCGTTCCACTGGCATTCTCTCTGGGTTGATGTCGATGCCATAGTAACCTGAGAAGCTGTGCATCTTGAACACCAGCAACGTGGCGAGCATCTGGTCATAACCGAGGACGCCCACGTTTAGGTCCTGGTCATAGTTGCCCAATGGCTGACCGTTCCAGTGGCTGTGCATGAGCCTGCCCTCCCTGAGTACGGAAGCGAATGAGCCTGCGAGCTCCTCGTGTCCCATCAAGACGTGCCCCACCTCGGGGTTCAATCCAACCATGGGTTGACCTGAATCAAGGATCGCCTTGTTTTCATCTGCTTGGAGGCGTTTCTCGACGTCCCTGCACATGAGTAAACCGTTGGCTGTGTTCCTCCACACGTTGTTGCCCCTTGGCTCGTATGGCTTGGGCTCCATGGCGACGCGTACGCCGGGTACCTCATCCATTGACTCGGCTAATCCTGCCTCGAACCTGTCCCACATACCGTAAAAGTCGTGCCCGAATGGGTTCTCGTAACCGTCGATACCGGGCCAGATCACGGCAAACTCGGAGTCTATCTCCACGTTAAGCTTGAGTGCCTCGGTGGTCCTGCCGATGGCGTGCTGTCTGATGGCGATATCTGGGTTGCTGAGACTGCCGTGCTCGTACCTTCTCTCGTAGAAAAGGAAGGGAATGGCTGTGAGTAGTTTAATGCCTGTCTCCTTCTCCAGCGCCTTGTATAGGTGCAGGTTATCCCAGTTAACCTCGTTTGGGAAATGAGCTTCTAACCCGAAGGTTGAGTCGATGTAGCCCTCGTCCTTCATCCAGGCTACCTTGTTGAGTATGTCCTCCATGGTGCCCTTGTCGATGTAGGGCTCGTGGAACCTGCTGGCTCCAGGGTAAAAGTACCAGACACCTGCACTGAACTTTGGTGCTAAAGTTGTCTCTTTTAGATGTTTGAGCATCTCCTCGGGGCTCCTGAGAGCCTTCTGGGGAGTGAGATCCTTGATAACCATAGGGAAAGATGGGGTTGACTGGATAAATGATTAACTAATGATGTCAACCATGCTTGGCGATTAAGCCCTCAATGGACTTTTCGTCGTAGCTCAGTAGTTTTCCGAACCTTCTGGCGATCTCCAGCTCCAGCTCCTCTGGGTTACCGTTCGCGTCGCTCTCCACGCGCATATTCTTCAACTTGGCGTACTCGTCCAGTACGCCTTGGTTGTTCGCGATGAGGACAACGGTCTTGCCCCGTGCGATGTTTCTGGGGAACAGCTTGGACTCCAGCAGATTTGGCTCCGGAAGATATACCGTTCCGAACCTCTTGGAGGAGTAATCGATTACCTTGAGCATTACTTCCAGTTCTTCGTCGTCGTAGACGCTGCTCAGCGCCAACTGTTTGACTCCGAATCCAACAGCCTCCGAGAAGGCTAGACAGGTGCCTGCCATGAAGCTGAGGAGACTGAAATCTGGGATAATATCGGGTAATGGAGTGTCTGACATAGAAAGGGGTTAGGTGCCGGGCTTATCACGTTTCCCGTTGCTTTACTCTTCAGGAGAAACTGTTTCCTCGCTGCTCATGTCCAGGAATGCTATTACTCCTAGCATGAGGACGACTAGCACGCCGGTGCCTCCGATTAGGGCAGGGTATTCGAGGGTTAGTCCGCCCAGAGTCAGTACTCCGATCTGAAGCCACCCCGTTGTTATCAGGGGGGAGACTATCTGGGCTAGTGACATGACGGTGGTGGTGTACCCGGCTATTGCTCCCTGCTGGCTTGGGTGCACCGACTTGGTGAGTCTTGACCTTACCACGGGCCGTGACAGGCTGCTCCCTGTAACGAGTAGGATCATGAACAGGTAGAACCCTTTGATTGTGTTGAGGAACGGGAAGCTACCGTATGCCAGGCCGTAGAGGGTTATGGCTGCGATGAGCATTTTACGCTCTCCCAGCATCCTGTTCAGGGGGCGCATCAAGCCCATCCCCACGATGAAGCTAATTATCCCCATCATGGCGGCGATGTTGCCTATAGCCATGGGGTCTGAGTGGTACCGCCTATCAAGGAGCAGACTCATACCTGACATTATTAGGCTGAACATCATGGTTGTGCCGAATATTTGGGCTAGCCTGAGGTATACGGTCCTGTTGAAGAGGCTCTCAGTGTTGCCGTTCTCTTTTTCTTCACGGAACTCCTGCTGAAGGTCCTCCCTTCTCTGTTTGGGCATCGTCTCGGGGAAGATGAGGTATGATGTTGTGATTGCGATGATTGCCATGCCGGTTGCCGCGTATGCTGGGTACGTGATGTTGATTGAGCCAAGGTAGCCTCCAATCATAGGTCCAACGACTGTGCCGACGAGCATGGATATTCCCATCAGGGCCATCTTCTCGGATCTTGTCTCAGGTCTGGAGATGTCTGATAGAACCGCGTTGATTACAGGTATCTGCCCCCCGAACACCCCGTCCAGTAGTCGGGAGAACATGAGCATCGAGGTGCTGTTGGAAACCGCAAGGATGGCGAATGAAACAATGGTCCCGAACTGGGATATGAGCAGAATTGGTTTCCGTCCATGCTTGTCGCTCAGCTTGCCCCAGATTGGTCCAAAGATCATTGCAGTCAAGGCGTTAGCGGCTGTCATGATCCCAATCATGATCTCGCTGGCACCGAAGGAGAGAACATACTGGGGGAACAGCGGCATGATCATGAGGAAGCCAAGGACGTCCACTATTAGGCTCAGGACGATGATTGGCGTGAGTTTCTTAACGATAATACCGTACTTTGATGCAAGTCCGTCCTCGAACTCTTTCTCAAGCTCGATCTGCCGTGCATCTTTCTCCACTCTATTGCCCATCAAAATATATTATCTCCTAAATCCCCGTCCAATACGACACCTGTTATATAAACAAAGTTGAGCAGGGATTCTATGGATAAATATTAGAATATACGGAGGTTTGAAGGTTAACGGAATAATCTGTCCCTTAACTCGTCGTGTTTTGCCTGTAACTCCCTGTATTTCTCGACATTCACATTGATTGGCTTCGCGCGACTTGACTCATCCACCTGAACCAGCCTTTCCACAATTGATGTGATGGACGCCCCTTCACCTTGGCTCCTCCTATAAGCCCAGAGCGCCTGCAGTGCTGCCCCATAAGCGGCTCCCTCTGATTCTGCGAGAGTCACCACCTCGGCGTTGAACACGTCAGCGCATAACTGCCTCCACGCTGGGTTCTTGGATCCCCCTCCAGTGAGCCTGATCTCGGTGGGTTCGATGCCCAGTTCACGCATCCTCTCCAGACCGTAGTTGAGACCGAGAGTTGCCCCCTCCACGGCTGCCCGTGTGAGGTTACCCTTGGTGAAGTTGCCGGGGGTTAATCCGTAGTAGACTCCAGTGGAGTCTGGCATGCTGGGAGTCCTTTCCCCTGTGAGGTAGGGCAGGAACATTACGCCCCCGCTGCCTGCCTCGGATTCATTGATTGTCTTCTCAAGCTCATCGTGGCTCATCTCGAAGAGGCCTCTCACCTGTTCCGATGCAACGGTTACGTTCATGGTGCAGACGAGAGGGAGCCATCCGTTGGTGGAGTCGCAGAACGCGGCGATTTCCCCCCGTGGGTCCACAACAGGTTTGTCTGAGTACGCGTAGACGGTGCCCGATGTGCCTAGGCTAACTGTAACCTTTCCCGGTGAGGTGTTTCCCGTGCCTATTGCGCCCATCATGTTGTCGCCGCCACCTGCAGATACTACCACGTCGGTGGACAGGTGCATCCCATGCGCCGCCTGCTTGGACAGGTATCCGACAAGGACATCACTTGGCATGAGGTCGGGTAGCTTGGACTCTAGTTCGGGGTCAAGTGCATCGATGGCTGCCTTGGACCACTCGCGTTTCCTGACATCCATCAAGCAGGTACCGGACGCGTCCCCGTACTCCATCGTTACATTCCCAGTGAGCATATAGTTGAGATAGTCATGGGGCAACAGCACGTGGGCTAGCCTCGCATAGTTTTCAGGTTCATGTCTTTTGAGCCAAAGAATCTTGGGCGCTGTATATCCTGGCAGGAATGGTAGACCTGATACCTTTGTGATCTCTTCAAGTCCACCCATTGCCTCGTTGAGTATGTCGCACTCCTCGGCTGTACTGGTGTCGTTCCAGAGCTTGGCGGGTCTTATTACCGCGCCATTCTCATCGAGGGGTACGAAACCATGCTGTTGACCGGAGATCCCAATGGCTTTGACCTTTGATTTGTTCACACCGCTGAGCTCTAACGCATCTCGAATTACAGCGAGCATGGTCCTCGCCCATATCTCTGGGTGTTGTTCCATATGTCCTGGGGGCAAGCCTTCAATCAAGTCGTATCCCTGTGATGTCTTGCCCATGACCTGTCCTGTCTCGCCGTCAACTACGACCGCCTTTGTGCTCTGGGTGCCACTGTCAACCCCGATGAAAAAACCCGGCATATTTCTCAAATGAAAAGGGCAGTGGTTCTATTTAACACCCAAAACTATCCGTGACCCGTGGTTTCCCCTTTGATACTCCGTTTCTGGGCTCCAACCTCCCCCTTTATACAAGACACGCTTGTGAGAGATACTAACACGGGGCACATCAAATGAGCATTACATCCAAGGACCCATTGCAGGACCTGAAAGGGTTCCTCAAACGACAGGCGGGTACATTCAAGACAAACATTCTGAGAAACCAACTCATTTTCTTCGCCCTTGCCCTCACCACCCAGTACCACCCGATATACCTGACTGCGCTCGGGGCGAACCCCTTAACGCTTGGGTACCTCAACGCATTGATTGGAGTCATCTACACCGCAACCGCTATTCCAGCAGGAGTCATGGCGGACAAACATGGCCTAAAGAAGGTGATTATGGGAACCTTACTCATCTCCATCTTAGCCACGTTCCTTTTCGGTATCGCAGACTCTTGGCAGATTGCCTCATTAGGCCTTCTACTGATAGGTTTGAGCACAACACTGGACATGACCACTTGCCCAATGATATGCGGCTCGTTGCTACAACCACGAGAACGCTCCACCGGGATGGGCATATGTGATAGCCTGTCATTCCTCCCAAGCCTAGCAGCGCCCATACTGGCTGCAGCGTTGATCACGGTCCTAGGTGGGATGAACGTCGAGGGAATACGCCCACTGTTCTTCCTGCAGATAGCCATCCTCCTTGCAGCGTTTGTTGTTATGAGCACGAGGTTTGAGAACCCTCCAATTCAATTGGGTGGACGCAAGAGTAACCCGTTCAAGGATCTAAAATTCATACTCACCGAGGGCAAATACGTCAAAAGGTGGCTAGTAGTAACCTCACTGTCCTACTTCCCGTTCCAGGTGTTATTCTACACACCCCTGTTTGCAGCGGAGGTAATGGGGGCAGACCAGTTCATCGTCGGGGGCTTGGGAATGGCCACCAGTCTTGTTATGGTCTTCCTAGCGATCCCCATGGGACACATGGCGGATAAGTATGGGAAGAAGAACGTCATCATCGCCTCAAGCCTACTGGTGATTCTATCTAGGGTCCTTCTAATCAACGCACCAAACAACATGGTCATACTTCTCTCTGGGCTGTTGGGGGGCTTCATAACATCCCTGACACCCTCTCAGACGGCTATATCCGCTGACCTTGTCCCACACGAGTACCTTGGAAGCTGGTTCGGCATCATCGGTTTCTTCAGGGGCATCATGAACATTATCTCACCCCTCATCTGCGGGTACGTCTGGGAGGTTTACTCACCCCAGAGTATGTTCATCCTTCTGGCGGCAGTGCAGGCACTCCATGTTCTGGTAGTCATTACGATTCCGAAGGACATAGAGAAAAGATAGGCGTCAAAGTCCAAGCATCATATGTGCGGATAATTGTTCCAAAAGATACTTGTATATGTTTCACTCAGCATTAAAACATGAATGCAACGGAAAGGGTCTGGTATATCCTGATGTACAGCTACGTTGCATTTGGTTTGGGGTATTATCTGAAGAAAGGGTTCTCGGCATATCAGGAGAGGGAAAAACCAGTCCCGCTCATCGGCATATTGGAGAGGATGCCATCCGATATCGATCACCTGTTCGTGGAAACAGGGATAACGCGTCTGGACTAGCGTTGTAGAGTTTTCGAAACACACCGATAGTGCTAAAAACACTTGTGAATGCGGAGTAGTATGGTATCACTTGAGTGACATTGTCATCGTAGGAGCTGGGCCAGCCGGTTTATGGGCAGCCCACAAACTTAGCAAGAAACACCATGTAACAATTCTCGAAAAAAGGGGTTTTGTTGGAGGAAGCGGGCTCCACAGCGACGGCAAACTCAACTTCCACCCAAAGATCGGTGGAGACCTCACCGAGTTCATGACACCGGAAGAGGCTTGGGAGCTCAACGCTGAAATCAAGGAGCATTTCACATCCCTCGGAGTGGATCTAGCTCACTCTGATGAGGAGGGACTCAATGAGCTTGAAGCAGAGGCGTCAAGGGCTGGCATCAAGTTCGTCAAGATTGACCAGAACCACATTGGCTCCGATTATCTGCCAGACGTTATGGGCAGGCTGCAGAAGCAGCTTGAGGAACGGGGCGTTGACATCAGGCTCAGCACGGAGGCTAAGGACCTAATATTCCAAGGAGGGCGCGTGACTGGAGTCACAAACAGCATTAGGGACTACCACGCTGACGCTGTCCTACTCTGCCCAGGCAGGATAGGTAACAAGTGGCTCATCGACCAGATGAACGAGAACGGCATCCCGATGAAGTACAATCCAATAGACGTTGGTGTACGCGTTGAGGTGCCCAACGAGGTCATGGACAAGGTAGTGAACGGCCACGGCGTCTGGGACCCCAAGTTCCACATGTACACACCCAGCTACGATGACTTTGTGCGCACATTCTGTGTGTGCCCAGCAGGATTCGTAACCAGAGAGCCTTATGGAGATGGACTCTTCGGGGCTAACGGTCATAGCATGAGGGACACAAAGAGCAAAAACACAAACTTTGCCCTGCTCACACGGATGAGCCTGACCCAGCCACTGGAGAACACCACTGTCTACGGTCAAAGGATAGCCCAGTTATCCAACACCCTCGGAGGGCATAGACCAATACTGCAGAGGCTCGGCGACCTGAGGAACAACAAGCGGAGCACATGGGAGAGAATCGACAGGAGCCATGTGAACCCCACGTTAAGGGATGTTACACCGGGTGACCTAGCTATGGCTTTCCCAAGACGAATACTCACCGATCTAATGGAGGGCTTGGAGATGCTGGATAGGGTTATGCCGGGCATCAACAGCGACTCGACTCTCCTCTACGGACCAGAGATCAAGTTCTACGCGATGAGGATAGCGACCGATAACACCCTCAGGACAAAGGTGCCCAACCTCTACGTAGCAGGAGATGGGGCAGGGGTAAGCAGGGGAATCGTTGGAGCAGCTGCAACTGGACTGGTTGCGGCGAAGGGAATTTCCGAACAATTGGGCTAATTCCCAGCTATTCTTTTTTACGCGCCTGGTTTTGAGCGTCTATCAGATAGATAAGGCCCTCTTTGAACCCATATTGATATGATTTGTCTGTGAAGACTTTCTCAGGTATATCATACTTGGAACTTGGTTCCTGAGCTTCAACCTGGGTGATTACATCAAAGATCTCCTCGGGAGTAAAACCGGCGAAAGTGCGCGCCTTCTCTAAACCTAAGTTAAAGTTGATCTTGTGAAAGGATCGGGAGTCGTATGGATCGATTGAGCTTGCGCTGGGGTTAGCCTTTTTGTACCCTTTCCAGTCACGGAGCACTATGTTTGATCCCTGGCATTTTGGACAACTATTCGGGTTCCCAGGCTCCGGGAAATAGATGAAATTGCCGCAATCGTTGCACCACCACTCCTTCCCGTACGTGTAATGCGTCCTTTCCTTCATCAAGGAATAACGGTTCAAACAACCATATAATACGCATGCACAACCCATCATTGAAAAATAGCATCAAATAAGGTGAAACTCGGTCTGAACACCGTCAATCACCTTGCACCCGTCCTCGGTGAACACCACTATATGCTCGGTCTGGCAAGGGACAAGCTGCCCACCCCACTCTAGCACGTTGTCCTTGATGGACAACTCCATAGCGTAGCACGAGTTGTATTCCAACTGGACATCCCCCCTGCCCGGGATTGGCTCATGATCCCATGGCAGTCCAATTAGCGGACCCGGCTCGTGGAGCAGTAGTCCAAGGGAATGGGAAAAAATCCACGGGTTTGGTATGCCCTCCTTCTCTGCCGAGGATAACATATTCGCTAGCAACTGGTTACCAGTTAACCCATGCTTGAATTCCCTCATGAAAACTTCCTGCAGCCGGTGGTTCTGTGTTAGTAGCTTCTTCAATCCTTTTGGTGCATCGGTCTCACCCACGTGCCTGACATAGGCAAGCTCCTGATGGTCCGTGATGAGTCCAAGGTAACGGGTGCCAACATCGCAGACGAGTAAATCTCCTCTGCGGATGATCCCATCTATTGGGTGTTTCTCCTGCTCAGCCTCGCTCCTTATGATACGGTAGTAGGGCTTGAAGCTCTGCTCGATCCCGTTGTCAGTGCAGGTCTGCCAGAACAGCCACTCAAGATCCTCAACCGTGGTGATACCAGGTGTGATCGACTCCGGGCTGTAACAGTAGGCGATAACTCTACGTGCAATCGAGGAGACATCGGGGTAGAGATCCAACTCCTCTTTTGTTAAAGTCATCAGCCAACGTGTGCAAACACTCTCAGTAGAGGTGAACCTGTCAACATACTCTGGAACAACCTCAACCAGCTGGTTGTACAGATTATAGGTGAGCCCACCTGAAGCCCAGTTCACGTCACCGATGTTAAGTCCAATCCTCTCAGGATCCCGTTCCTTGATGATCTCCTTGAGCCTACTCCATTGCTCTGGGTGGTTTCCACCACTCCAAGGCTTATCGTAGAGGTCCCCTGTATCGGTCATTGACAGGTTTATGCGCTCCACATCTGACCCGTTGTCGTGGAATACCAGTATCTGTAGAATCTTGGGGAACGTGTCCATTGGGATCATGGTCTTGAAAACAGGGTCGAGATTATCCTCCTGGCAGATGATGAGCCACATATCGATATTCGCAGCCCTCATAGCTAGAGGCAGAACCGTGTCAAGTCGATTACGGAGAATACCATACGTGACCTCCTTCTGTGCCCGGACAGGCATCACCGGCAGAACAAACATAGAAAACCGTAACTAAATTCTGATAAAAGACCTTTGAAACTTAAATGATGACACCGCACCATACATGCATGGCTGGACTCAACGCGCACCAGAAGGTAGCGGACAAGACCTACACAGCGCTCCTAAGCAAGGAAAAGACAAACATCATCGTCCAGAAGAACGATTACTACCGCAAAAAACTCCAAGGCAAAAAATACCTCATAATCGAGAACGACGAGAAAGACATGCCCAAGAAACGTTACAGGATCGAGTCAATCAAAGAAGGAACAGGTCCAACCATAGAGGACATATACGGCACCACCATAACCGGGCCACACATCAAGGTAAACCTCAAGCTCAGAGAAAAGACAAAATAGAGAATTTCTAGCACGTAATTACTAATAGTATATCTTGTTTTCTCCAAATCCTGTTAATGTTAGGTCTTTTAGTGGTTTTGCGTAAATTTGTGTTATAGCTGTGGCGTTTAGGTATTTTTCAAACATATCAGGAATGGGAGGTTCAGCGCACATTATGCCTACACTGTGCATATTATCCTGCACTGCCAAGTTATTGAGGTGCTTGAGTAGCTCAGCGAAATACGCGGGGGCCTCGAAACCTTTCTCGATTACACTGTATTCTCTGAAATAATCTCCAACCTTTGGGAGGTTTGGAGCATTAGTGAATAGCCCAAGGAAATCACATCCTAAAATCATGAGCTTATGCTTGTTGGCGTACCTTTTTACGATCATTTTTGTGATTTGGCTGTCATCAAAGTACCCCAGAAATGCCTTCACGTCGCCGCCCTCATCATAGACAAGCAGGTTATCCAGGTCGTAGAATGGTCTTCTAGACACCAGTTCACGATACTCCTTCTCCGTATAGGGTTTATAGAGATCATAATCCTCATGGGTCATGTTTTGGAGTTCAACTATTTTTTTTAGATCTGATTCTTCCGCGGGTCTTATGGCTGTTTTATTGGTTTTCAATGTCTTGTAAGTCATGATTTTGTAATTGGGAAGCTCCCTTACGAGGTTGAAACCGTACTTTTTTTGGAGATTTACCGAGGCAGTGTTGTCTTTAATTATAGTATTGTAGATGAGGTCTGCCTTATTTTCATCCAAAATTTCCTCGATTCTTGTTTTCAGTTTAGAGGCGATTCCTTTCCGCCTATGGTTGGGACACACATTTAGACCGTAACTATACGCGACTTTGAGGAAATCACCGCATACTCTTTTTTTCATCAATGCAGCGGACATGGTCCCTACGATGGTATCACCTTCAACGGCAACCAAAGTGTGGCTGTCAAGATATTGCCTTGAACGATTGAAGAAATTGGGCGATGGATCATAGATAAAACTAAAATCCGTACCCTGAACACACCGTTTTAGAATATCAACTAACTCTTCGTTGTCAGAGAGTTCATCTGCATATCTAATCTCAATCATCTTAACCAACTCATATGCGAATTATCAAATAGAACCTTTACTTTCCCTGACAACTATGACCACGTAGCTTTGTTTATTTACTATTGATATAAAATCTTTCATTTACACCTGTTATTGTTATCGCAAATTTATGATAAATAATTAATATTGCATTTAACAAATACGTGTCAGTAAACGGTGGGTGAAGGCGAATACGGGTGGATTCCTCTCAAGAACTAGGAAACATGGGTATCTTAGCGTTAATGTTGACGAGAGGCTTATCGATACTACCCGGGATGGTAGTTAGTATTCTTTTAGTGGATATTGCGACTTCTTTCGATGTCCAGGTCGGCGTTGCGGGACAGATCAAAACCGTATCTGGTATACTGAGTGTGATGTTTTCTCTCGTTATGGGTGTATTAAGTGTCAAATATAGACACAAATCTTTGTTATCGATAGGACTTTTACTTTACATCGTTTCAGCGGTCTTCTCTTTTTACTCCACATCTCTAGCAATGTTGGTGGGCGTATACTCGCTCGTTGGGGTTGCTACTTCTCTTACTATCCCAATGGTTAACTCAATTATTGGAGAGTTTGTGCCATCTGAAATGCGAACTAAAGTAATCGGTAGGACTATTGCGGGACTATCGGCGACCTATATGCTAGGATCATTAGCTGTCGGTTACATCTCCGAGGTAGGCTGGAAGATGACGATGTTGATTGTTGTGGTCCCTGTATGTGTTTTAACTTGTCTGACTTGTCTTTTTTATATTCCAGAAAGTAACCAGGAATCACGAAAAATATCAGCGTCCGGTTTGCTTTCAGGTTATCGTAATCTAATAAAAAATAAGTCAGCTATTGGGTGCGTACTTGGAAATATATTAGGAATTTCAGCCTGGAATCTGTACAGCGCATATGGTGCTTCTTTTTGGCGTCAGAAGTATGCTCTGAGTACTGGCACAATATCCGTTGCAATGATTTTCATCATGTTGGGTTATATTGGGGGTAGTTTATCGGCTAGTAGGTTCGTCAAGAGGCTGGGTGTAAAAACAGTGGTCTTGGCTTCTACGGGGGTTGTTGGGGTTGTCACACTTTTTACATTTAACAGTCCAACTTTCTTGATCTCATATCTGTTGACCATAATAGCATGTTTCTCCGCGGGTGTTAGAGTTACTTCTTCCAGTAGTTTTTCTCTCGCCCAAATGCCAGAATACCGGGGAACAATGATGTCTCTCCACTCAGCAGGTGCAAGTCTTGGCACCACGATTGCGGTCAGTTTTGGTGGTCTGCTTCTTCTTAGGTACGGTTACAGTGTATGTGCTACGGTGCTCGGTGTTTTTGCTTTACTAGGGGCTCTGGTTTATCAGTTCATGACAACAAAAATATCATAGTAACCACTTCACAAAAAAATCGCTTAATACATGTGGCTGACACAAAAACGGGATAAACTTAAACAGAATACCAGTAAATTTACCCCGTCTTGGTGTCAAGCAAGCTCAAAGAACAATTCGAGAACACAGTCAGAGGATTCGTCAAGCCCCTAGGAGGACTAGGGGTCACTCCAAACCACCTCACCATGCTAGGGATAGCACTGGCGGGAGTCACGGCGTACATTTACACCAAGGTCCCCGGAAACAAGGAATACCTGCTATACGCAGCAGGCATGTTCATCGTCTCGGGTTTCGTTGACGCAATAGACGGCGTGTTAGCGAGATCAACAGGGAAAGTGACCAAGTTCGGCGGCTTCTTCGACTCTGTTGCAGACAGATACAGTGACGCCATCGTCTATTCAGGTGTAATTGCCGCCGGGTTATGCAACCTTTGGGCGGGGTTACTGGCCCTGTTCGGATCAATGCTGGTGAGCTACGCGAGGGCTAGAGCGGAAATGGAAGGCGTAAAGATGGCGGGAATCGGGTTGGCAGAACGGGCGGAGAGAATGATCTTTCTCGCATTATGTACCGCTGCGTCATACTGGTACCCCGATGCGTTGAACATCGGTGTATTAATACTCGCAGCACTGGCTCATCTAACGGTACTGCAAAGAAGTCTTTACTTTAAAAAAGAAATTGAGAAGGATTAATTCCTTCGTGCGGGTCTCCGTCGCCTAGGAACGATATGTCTATCGACCTTGCTACGAATTTTTACTACACCGCGATGAACTGCACAACTGATACAGAGATACTTTGTCGTCTTGGTACGGTTAATAGTCGCACCCTGGGCCTGAAGCTCCTTCAGAATCCTTGAATCGACAAGACTCGTATACTTTGTCTGCCTCTTAGCTTTATCTTTGGGAACTTGGCCGCCGCAGTAGCTACACTGAACTGTACCGGAGCGTCCTTTCCCTCCCTTGCTTCGTCCACCGCTACTTCTCTTCTTGGTCATTCCAAGCCTCACCACGGATATACTTAGGTTAGTAATAAATGCATCTGGTTTTGATTGAAATAAAACCTCAACCAGTCACCAGTTCAAGGAAGAGGGGGGCTAAAATCTGGATGATTTTTCCGTACCCCTTGTCGCTGATGTGCACGCCGTCGTTGCTGTACTCAACTGCTAGAACCCCCTCACTCAGAAATTCGCTGTAGAGATCGATGAAACGCACCCCATTCGCCTCACAGTATTTGGCAACCCGATCATTAAGCTCCTTGATAGTTGCGTTAAATGGAGGCGACCCCACGACCGGTGTTGTGCTCAGCATTATCGGCTCAGCCCCCGCCTCCTTAGTTAATTGTGTCAATTGGATCAGATTCTTGTAAACGTCATCAACGGGTATCCGTGTGAAGAGATCATTCAATCCCCCCATTATTGCAACATAATTCGGTTTCTCCGGCACGACGCTTCTCTGGAACCTTTCTACCATACCGGAAGTGCTGTCACCGTTAACCCCCTTGTTCTCCACGGCGACATCAAAATCAGAGCCTAAGCTCTTCAGCTTCATCCGCAGAGAAGACTCTAGGACGTTTGTGAAAGGATAGTGACGGGGCGGCCTACTTCCAGGACCCTGCTGGAAACCAGCCATGACACTGTCACCTATCATGACGAAAACAACCCAACCAGACATAATTACTCAGCCCTCGCGTGGATAGCCTCAATGACTTTAATGTGCTCAGGGTCCAACTTGTGCTCCCTTGCGCCGCTCAGCATCAACTCGACGTAGCTCTTAGCGGGCGTGAATGGCCCCTTCGGGTTTGAGACCCTGTAAAGGTCAGCCTCATGCCATTTCCCGTCCTCACCAAGGACCAGCATGGTGTCCCTCTGGTACAACCCCTGCGGGACGCTCTCGATCCTGTCGAGCTCAACCATCTCCCCCTCGTCGCACTCATAGATGACGCCGTGGATCAGGTTTCCCGGTTTCGGCATGATTGTGCTCAATCCGCCTTGCCTCTTCTTGCTCCAGAAACGGAACTGAATCTCAAAGTTCGGCAGATACGCCTTCTGGACGAACTCAGCACTGGGCAAATATTTCCTCAGGAACTCGATGTTAAGGTTAGAGCCATACCCGAAATGATACATACCTACCGGATACCCAAAGAATGATTTAGAGTTAACCATCAATCCGCCGGGTTTATAGAATACATTCCCATCCAATACGTTGTTCACTTTGATTTCTGAGATAAGGGAGATAATGAAGGGAAACGTGCTAATCCTAACGGCATGCAGCACGATGTGGCGCATGAGCGTTGACATTGTCTGGGGTTACCTCCCCATATACATCCTGGCACTTGGAGGTGAATATGAGACAATTGGCCAGGTCATGGCGGTCGGAAACGTGGCTTCAATGCTCCTGTATCCGCTCGGCGGATACCTAGCTGACTACCAGGGCAGAATCAAGGTCATGGGATACATGACATACGTCTACGCGTTCACTTTCCTCATCTACGTGTTTACTAACACATGGCAATGGGTAGCCGTAGGAATATTCATGCAGAGTTTCGTCACGTTCTACTTCCCCGCAATGCAGGCATTGATGGCTGACAGCATCCCAGATGACAAGAGGGGGCTTGGGTTCGCCGCAACGATGGCTATACCGGGAGCTTTTGGGATCGCATCTCCTCTAATTGGCGGATGGCTCATCGATGTGTACGGGATTAACCGAGCATTCAAGGCACTGTACTTGGCAGGTTTCTTCGTCGCGTTAATAGTCGCCACTCTGAGACTCAAGTTCCTAAAGGAGACAAGGGAGCCCAGTGGAGATTCAAAGCTTGACCTGTCAATAGGAAACATACCCCGACTGGTCTTTGACTCATACAAGGATATGATCAAAGTCGTTGGGGAGGCTCCAAGAAGTGTCATCACTTTCAGCGTACTCGTCTCAACGGTAGCGTTCTTCGTGAGCATAGCGAGCCCATTCTGGATACTTAGAGCAAAAGAAGTGCTTCTAGTCTCAGAGAAACAGTGGGGAACATTTGCCCTCGTAAACGGAGCGCTAAACGTTGTCATAAGCTTCCCAGCAGGCAAGATGGTTGACAAGTGGAACAAAAAATACGTGGCAGGGATCAGCCTGATACTTTGTGCAATACCTAGCTATCTGTTCCTGTACGCCACCAAGCCAATCCATGTTCTAGTACTGCTTATGGCAGCCACAGTACCTAACACGTTCATCAACCCTGCTTTCCAGTCGATGTTCACGGAGATGATCCCACCTGAGAAGAGAGGCAGGATGTTTGCTGCCCTCGGTGGAGCAGGAATCTGGGTAACAGGAGGAGCATGGGCCACGGGAATGGTAGCCATGGTCAGTATTACCCTTGGTACACTAGCAAGCGGCTATGTCTACAGGTTGAACAACTCGTTGCCGTGGATAATACTTTCAATCTCAATGGTTGTCCTAGGTTCACTGATCATCGTGATGGTAAAAGACCCTAAACTAGACGAGAACCTGTAAGGCTGCCGACAGGGCACCGAGTCTTGCCGTGAACTCGTCATCACCTGAACCGATTATGACGACATCACCATCCTTAGACACCATTGCATCTGGTAACGTCAACTCCACTTCCTCATCGGTCCCTGGCATCACCCATCTTCCTTCAACCATAATGAGAGTCGTTGCGCCTACGGCACCATGAATCAATGCCTGATCCCTTTGCTCCACACCGTATCGAATACCATCTGAAGCCCCACTGATGAGAACTATGCAGTTGCTCTCCGCGACAGTTAGATCCGTTGACGGGTATTCACACCAGCTCAAACGATTAAGAACACGTTCAAGGAAACTTACGCCCCTAGGAGTCAATGAGATGCCCGGTCTTGACACCACAATCAATCCTTCGTCCGAGAGTCGTGAAATTATTGTTCGGACGGTGCCCTCACCAACCCTGATCTCTTCAGACAACTGTTTCCTTCCGATCCTGCGCTCATTTAGAAGGCTTAACGCGTAGAGAAGATGGGCTGGCGTGTAATCAGGAGCCCTGCCTGGGGCGGTCTTTCCGGTAATCCCTTTGAGAGTCCTGACTTCTTCCATGACCTATAATCACTCAAATGAGGTATAAGTCCAGCGAAGGACGTCACCGTCGTGCACTATCCACTGGTCAGCACCAACTGGCCCAACCTGCCAACCCTCATCATGGTAGTCCCAGAGCCAGAATCGGTTAGCCTCACCGCCAACCTCGTCTATGAATACCACGAAATCACCCCATTCCGAGCTCTGTACACCTAACTCAGCCACATAGTGTGTGGCGTTAAGCATAGTTGACCCAAGAGGAACCCGTGTATCGTTATACCATGTTGAGTTATCCCCAAAATCAATCAAAATATCGATTGTAGCAGTGGTATCATCCAGTTCCTCTAGGAGCAGGGAGTACTCTGCTTCAGATGCCACGTATTTTGCGTTGTATTGAACCGCCAAAACCCCGGCTAGTATCGTTGTACACAGCAGGACCGCTGCGGCTATCTTGTAAGTCTGTTCACTCATAGTTTTTCACTTAATACCTTGCTTATTGAACTGGAAAGCGGTCCGAACCCGACCCCGAAGAAAACCGTGTTGCTCAGAACGTGAGCAAGCATGAAAGGAATTCCCGTGACCAGCCCGATAGATATGGGTATCCCAACGCTGTAAGCCGAGATGATGTTCGTGAAAACATCGTAGACGAATGTCACGATGAATCCGATGAACGCTGCCCACAGGTTAACCCCGCCCCCGGATGCTTGCTTGTTCTTGGTATAGTATCCTCCTGCGATGCCAAACATTGCCTCACCTGTCATCGTTGCGAGGAGTATTGGGAGACTGAAACCGAATGGGTTTATCGTCCCGTATACCAGCCAGACCATCACGCCTGTCAGAGCACCCATCATGGGACCCATGATGAAACCTGATGTGAAGACAATGAGGTCCATGAACTTGACGTTTGTCACACCGATGAGGAGGTAGTTGGAGGCTATCGCTGCAGCTGACAGGATTGAGAGCAGCGCGATCTTCCTCGTGTTTATCCCAGAGTTCAATATATCCTATTGGATGGATAATCCAACCAATAAGGTATTCGATCCAAATCATCATAAAACACGAGGGAGGATTAACTGGCAATGATCCAGTACTATGATGCACCGGACATCAGGAAGAAAATCGAGACCATCGTCGAGATCCTAATGTTCGACCACGTGGACCTCGACAACATCCACTGTGTGAGGAGCAGGGGCAGCAAGTCCAAGCAGACCATTGCCAGGATACATGGACTTGGTAGGATCTGGCAGCAGGCAATGAACACGGAGCCCACATACATCATAGAGGTCATCCACGAGATTTTTGATTTCTACCCCCCGGAAGCCCAGGACAGGACACTGATACATGAGCTGATGCACGTCCCACACTCAGCTAAGGGAGGGTTCAGGCACCACAAGAACTATGTAACATCTGCGAACGTGGACACATGGCACAAGCGGTACAAGCAGAGATGCAAGGAACGCGGATTAGACAAAGTATAAGATTCACCCGGTTAGAGGAGATTTGATGTACCCGAAGCCAGTCACGTTACAGGTTGAGAAAAAAACTACCCTACGTGAGTTCATAGCCGAGCAGGGAGAGGACACCCTCTATGCATATGATAGGAGAGTCATCGGCGTGATTGTCAATAGCAAGCGGAAATGGGATTCTGCTAGGGTAAAACCCGGGGACAAAGTCACCATCTACCCGATAATCGTGGGCGGTTAAACAACGGGTAAAAGATAGACCATGATTGCGGTGACAATCACAGATAATGTAGCACCCGCAAACACCTGCTCGATTGTATGAACCTTGAGTCGCCACCTTGACCAGCATACGAGAAGGGTCACTATTAGGAAAGGCCAGAGAACCAAGTTATACTTCAACACCAAGAACATGGACGGTCCTGCAACACCTGCCGCGTGGATACTGATTTTCCATCTCAATGTGATCACCATCATAACCAAACTGGTTATGACATAACTAACCATCAAAGCGACCATGGTTGTAGGCGCATTGAATATCCAGAGAAATGCCGTGCCTAACAGGTAGCTACCGAATACACACGCGAATGGAATTAACCGCTCATCCCTTTCATTGACCATGAGGTCCCCGATAACTCCCACTCGCTTCAAGTAGTACAGGGAAATTATGGGCAGCAAACCGCTGAAGAAGGAGGGCATATAGAAATGAGACAACGGGTTGTGTAGCATCATCGTTCTATATATATAACCAAAGGCAACAACAGCGATAAGTGGGGCATTAAATATGAAGCCTACACTTTTTGCGAAATTATCCTGTATCTCCATTGGTAGTGTATACTTACGTAAAAACTGCTTTATATATTACAGCCTTTTCACGAGTTCCACTTTCAGGGACTCACCTTTCTTATTGTAGATGGCAAGGTTCTGCTGGCTGTACGGGGGACCTATGATCATCATGATCCTGCCGTAAAAATTATGGGAGTCACCAACTGAGGGCTTCACGTTCCCACTTGGGTGGCTGTGCGCGGTACCGATCAAGGTAAAATCCATTGGCAGCATATGAGCGGGAAATGAGGCTGACCCCCTTCCACCTACCCCGAAAGGAGGGATCAAGTACTCCGTGACAATCAAATCACCTGACTCTCTTTTTCCCCTCAACAAGACGACAACCTCGTTGGGATGGTTATCATGAGCCAGGGCCTGAATTCCTTCAAGCACAGACTCGTAAAGCTTGATCATTATCGATTATGATGTGTCGAGCCATATAATATTGAGCCGGTTAGAGAAGTCCGGGCTCGAACTTTTTCAGTTCCCCGCTGTTCACGTCAACTACGATCTGTGCACGCCTGATGGGGATCTCGTTCTCCAGATCGATATTGTACCTTACGACATAGAGATGGTCTTTCAGGGGGTAGGGCATCGCGTTTATGACCTCCAGTTTCTGCATTTTATCCCCGTATATGGTCCTCAACTGCTCTTCTAGGATACCAGTTATCTTTTCCTCGTTGCTCATCTCACCCATTTTTTTCTTCGCTAAGCTATAAAGTATCCGTGTTTTTCGCCCATATTTACATCGATAAATTGATAGTTCCAATACAATATAGAGATCTGAACTGAAATATAATTAACATAAATATTGTAACGAAAAACGTGTGTTCACCGAGCAGTAACACGGGTTAACAATATGTATTACAGATCGATATTCTCGGTATTTAGCAAGAATTCATGTATTCAGGGAGCTATGATAGGTCCATGGTCAACCAAAACATGGTACTCGTGATGAACTGGATAGTACTCATGGCACCCATCCTGAAATGGTGGGTAAAAACCCTGCTAGCAGGGAATTAAAACACTCACTCTTTGCACCCGGGAGTGGTTTAACCCACTCTCGGTTTGCATAGAACTTCTAACACCTTAGTCTCGAAGAGCCTATGGGTATTGCTTGGCAAGAGAACGACAGAGGAGTCGGAACCGCCGCCACTTCCACCGATTGCAATAACGGGTTCACCTGACTTGATTAACCCGGCGTCACATGCCATGCAGCTGATCTCCAAGCACACCTTGACGCCTTGGCTGAACATCCTAAGGACGTTTGCCACAATCTCGTCAACCTGGATTGGCCCGAATTTATTTTTTACAGCTCGCCCAACGCCACCGAAAGCGTGGAGATGATAGAAGATTTTAGCCCCATTCGCCTCGATCTTGGTTTTGTTCTCCTCGACCATCCTGTGGACATTTGGCTCTGTGTACCCCATCATACCAGCGGAGACAACCAGGTTGTATCCTTTGAAAATCTCGGATGCAAGTACTCCTGAGTAGCCTGTGTATGACGCAATTACTATATCCTTGATGCCTAACTCGTCAGCCCTTTTCTTGGCTAGTTTGAGTGTCTGCTCTGTGTATTCTTTTCCTTTCCCATCATAGTAGATGGACTCTATGTTTTGACTCATGAGAATAATATAGGGAAATAAGTAGAAAAGGGTTAGTTCCACGGGATAACGATGTACTTTAGCAGAGCCTCGCTGTCGAGTCCCTGTGCCTTTCCCCATGAGAGCCCGACAAGGTTGTCCTTCTCGATCTCACTGTAAACTAGGAAAGCCAGTATTACGTTGAACCCAAACTGGTCGCCTGCACGTGCAGCTGTAGCTGTCTCGTACTTGCCCTTCCTGAGCATCGCCCGAACAAGCGCGATGTCCCCTGTCTTGATGGGTGCAAGAACCTCGTTGTATGGCTCCTTCAACTCATCAATCGCCTGACTCAGGCTCTCGGTTTCGATGACCTTTTTCAGGTCGTCCTTATCGATTCCGTATGTGACTGGGAATATCTCGTCGAGGTTGACGCCTTCCTTGCCCCTTCGCTTGATGGCGATTAGGACGTTCTCGACGTCTGTCTCGTACTTAACTAGACTGTTGACGATGTGCCTGTCCTTTGCGGGCAGTTTCTCGGTCAGCCTCAGTATGTTCCTTGCGTAGATGTAGTTCAGCTCAAGCTCTAGTGGCCATAGCGCATCGTACTCGGTGTATAGCTCCAGTTTCGGGATTAGGCTCTCGTACGCTGTCCCATTTAGACTGCGTATGATCTCCTCCAAGCTATCCATATTGACAAGAGCCTCTTGATCACTCACGAGGTAAGGGTCAATTGGTATTAGGGACTCTTTGATGTCCTCGACACTGCTGTCGGTGAACTTGCCCCTGAATATTCGCTTCAGGTTCAGTACCTCGAAACGGAAATCAAAGTAGGCTCTAAGGAACTCCCCCATTCTGCTGGGTGTGATCCTTACGATCTCCTCGATCCTCTCGATGAACTTTTTCGTAAAGTTCTTCTCAAGACTCAGGGCGACTTTTTGACCTAATTCAACGTCAAACTCGCCGTAGGATGTTTCCTTTAGTAGGTTCAGGAACTCTGGTACGTCTGCTGCGTCCGCCAGTTTCTTCATCTGATCGTTGCCGAGCAGATCATTGATCCTCGCGTGTGTCCGCAGTACAACGTAACCGGTTCCAAGATTAGCTTTTACGATGACTTTGCACCTCCAATTAGCTTCATCCTGACTAGCTCCTCCATTGCTTCTTCGTCGAGCTTGTCCTCGATGAACTTGATGATGTACCTCATGTCGGGTAAGACCATGTTCTCAAGCGCGTTTACCTTCCTGCTGGTTGTCCCAAGCTCGTCGGCAATTCGCTCTACCCTCTCCTCGAACTCGGCGAGCCTGATCAGCTCCTCGATAATCTCGAAGACCTTGTCGGATGCATGGGCTAGCGTGATGTCCAGCTCAGCTGAGACCTCTGGCTTTCCCGTGATTCGTACGGTTGGGTATACGACGCCCATTACGCTCCTTGGTAGTACCTCTAGGTCGAGGGCGTTCTTGATGCTCCTGGTCTGGCTCTGTACTTCCGTGGGTCCTAAACTCAAATAGGCCGCTGTAAGGGCGCCGTAGGCTTCCTCAAGGTTACCCAAGAGGAGTCCCCTTCTACCCTTTAGGACATCGAGGCTCTCAGTCAGCTCCTTTGCGAGCTGGTCCCGCTTGAGTTTGAGGAACTCGGTTCCCCTCTCTACGGTCAGGATACGCCTCTTGGTCTCCATTAGGTAGCCCTTAGTGGGCCTGACTCCGGATGTAGCAGACATTGTTATCCTTCACTACTCTTGTGCGCTGGGTGGTACTTTTCGATGTACTCTTCACGTATCCTGATGATGTCGTCCTCAGGCAGGTCTGATAGAATGTCCCATGCGAGCTCTAGTGTCTGCTCGATGGTCCTGTTCTCGTAGATACCCTGGCTGATGAACTCCTTCTCGAACCTATCCGCGAACCTGAGCCACTGGCGCTCCCTCTCTGAGAGTCCGACGGCTCCGACGATCCTGACAAGTCCTCTGGCTCGCTGTCCTTCAGCGTAAGCCATGTAGAGCTGGTTGGATACGTCTTGGTGGTCTTCACGTGTGGTCTCCTCGCCGATACCGTCCTTCATGAGCCTGCTGAGGCTTGGAAGTACGTTCATTGGCGGATAGAGTCCACGGAGGGCTAGCTCTCTCTGAAGTAGAATCTGGCCTTCTGTGATGTAACCTGTTAGGTCTGGGATGGGGTGCGTGATGTCTCCTGCAGGCATTGAGAGGATTGGCATCAGTGTGACTGATCCATCGCTTCCCTTGATACGACCAGCTCGCTCGTAGATTGTGGCGAGGTCGCTGTATAGATATCCTGGGTAGCCTTTCCTTGTTGGAATCTCCTCTCTGGCGATGCTGATAGCCCTGAGGGCTTCTGCGTAGTTGGTCATGTCCGTTAGGATGACCAGTACGTGCATGCCTAGGTCGAATGCAAGGTACTCTGCAACTGTCTGTGCGATACGTGGAGTGACGATACGCTCGATTGGCGGGTCGTCTGCGAGGTTGAGGATCATGACGCTCTTGTTTAGTGCGCCTGTCTTCTCGAACTCGCTTCTGAAATATGCGGCTTCCTCGTTCTTGATGCCCATTGCACCGAAGACGATGGCGAAGTCGCTCTCTGAGCCTGGGATTGTTGCCTGTCTTGCGATTTGTGCGGCTAGCTCGTTGTGGGCTAGACCTGACTCGCTGAAGATTGGCAGTTTCTGTCCTCTGACTAGGCTGGTCATGCCGTCGATACCGCTCATACCTGTCTGGATGAACTCATTTGGTACCTCACGGGCGGCTGGGTTGATGACGCCTCCGTTGACGTCCCTCTTCTCCTTACCGATGATCTGTGGCATGCCGTCGATTGGCTCGAAGCTTCCGCTGAAGACTCTTCCGATTAGGTCCTCTGATACGGGGATCCTGAGGACGTCGCCGCTGAAGGTGACTGTCGTGTTCAGGTTTAGTCCCGATGTGACTCCGAAGCACTGGACCATGGCCCAGTCTTTGCTTACGTCGAGGACGCTTCCCTGGACTATCTCTCCGTTGGGTCTCTCGATATATACGATCTCGTCGAAGGCGACATCCCTGGTGTTCTGAACCATAAGGATTGGGCCCTTGATCTCTGTTGTAGTCTTGTATACTATACTCATGCGCTTTCCCCCTCGTAATGCTTGGCCAGTGCATCTATCTCGTTCATCATCTGGACTCGCGCAGCGGCGATTGGCTCAACTCCTTCTCTTTCCTTGAGCCTCATGATTTCCCTGATTACGTCGAGTTCACGCACTTGGTCGATTGGTATTCCCGTCTCGATCAGTGGTCTGATTGTGTTGTAGAAGTCAGTGAACAGCTTCAGTAGCTTCACCTGCTTCTCTGGTGCACAGTAGCGGTCGATATCGTGGAACGCGCTCTGGACTAGGAATCCTTCCCTGAGCATCTCTGATACTAAGAGGACTAACCTCTGGTCATCTGGTAGAGCTTTCTCTCCGATGATACGTGCGGTTTCCTCGATTTCTGCTGCTTCTTCAAGTATCCTAAGTGCCTGTCCTCGTGTTGGTTCCCATGTTGGGTCTAGTTCTCCCCACCATTTGGCTGCGACTTCTAAGTACCTGCTGAAGCTTCTTAGCCAGTTGATGGCTGGGAAGTGTCTTCGGTAGGCTAGCGCACTGTCAAGTGCCCAGAATGTTCCGATGAACCTGAGCGTTGTGGTTGTAACTGGCTCCGAGTAGTCTCCGCCGGGTGGTGATACTGCTCCGAGTAGGGTTAGGCTTCCGAACCTCTCGTCGGAGGCGTGTACCTGTGCCCTACCTGCTCGCTCATAGATGCTTGCGATACGGTCAGCTAGGTATGCTGGGAATCCTGCCTCTGCTGGGATCTCCTCTAGACGCCCTGAGATGTCCCTGAGTGCCTCGGCCCACCTGCTTGTGGAGTCGGCCATTAGGCTCACGTCGAACCCCTGATCCCTGAAGTACTCGCCTATGGTGATGCCCATGTAGATGCTGGCCTCACGGGCGGATACCGCCATGTTGGATACGTTTGCTACGATGATTGTTCTCTCGATGAGTTTCTTTCCGGTCCTTGGGTCCTCGATCTCTGGGAACTGCTCGACTACGTCCGCCATCTCGTTGCCGCGCTCTCCGCAGCCGATGTAGACGATGATGTCTGCGTCGCTCCACTTTGCGATCTGTTGTAGTGTGACCGTTTTACCTGTTCCGAAGCCTCCGGGTACGGCTGATGCGCCGCCCTTTGCGCAGGGGAAGAAGGTGTCGATGACTCTCTGACCTGTGATGAGTGGCTGTGATAGCGCTAGTCTCTGCTTGATGGGTCTGCTTGTCCTGACGGGCCAGACCTGCATCATCTTGAGGTCCACGTCACCGTTTTCTGTCTCTAGGACACCAACTGGGTCTAGGACGGTGTACTCACCTGTCGTGATACTCTTGATGGTTCCCACCTGATTTGGGGGAATCATAATCTTGTGCACGAATGTCTCAGTTTCCTGAACTGTTCCGATGACATCGCCTGCACTTACTTTATCGCCTACCTTGACTGTCGCCTCAAATTTCCAGACCTTTTCCCTGTTCAGGGGGGGGATGTTTGTGCCCCTGCTGATGAATGGGCCTGTGAGGTCCCATAGCTCGGTCTCTGACCTGGCTACACCGTCGATGATTTGGCCCATTAGTCCGGGGCCTAGTTCTGCGACAAGTGGGGTTCCGATGTCGATGACTGGCTCACCGGGTCGAAGCCCGGATGTTGACTCGTAACACTGGATGTATGCTGTTCCTTCGCTTAGCCTGACAATTTCACCCATGAGTTTGAGGTTTCCTACTTCGATAAGGTCACCCATGTTGGGCTCGCCTTCAAATTTACCGATGATTAGTGAGCCGTTGATTCTCTCAATTGTTCCTTCTAGTATCATTGCCATCTTAGATCACTCCAAGTGTTTCGGCTACTTCTGCGGTTAGCCTGTTTCTTGCTTCTTTGAGTCTTGAATCAAGCGTGTTATTGATGGACTTTGTGCCTTCCATGTTCACCACGGAGATTCCTCCGACGATATCAACTGGAGAGACTTCAACTTTAACCTTGACTCCAACTGCCAGCTTCTCCATAACGGAGGAAAGATGCTTTGCATCCGACTCATTGGCGTATACAATGCAGTCCTCATTGAGTTTGCTTATTGATTCAACTGCCAGTTTCTCAAGGTACTCGTTGTACTTTGGACCATCGACTGCCTTCTTGACTTCCTCGGCTGCTAAATCGAAGACCTTTTCGACGACCTCGGTTCTGGCTTCCATGATAATTTTCCTGCCCTGTAGCTGTGCGCCTCCAACGACCCTGTCGTGGACTGCCCTTAGCTCGCCGCCGATGACGTTCTGGATGGCCTGATTGGTCATCTCGTTGATACGTTTCGTCTCAGCTTCCATGGAGGAGATGATTTTATCTGCCTTCTCCTGAGCATCCGCAATTAGCTGGTTGCGCTGCTCGACTGTCTTGTCGATTAGTTTGTTCTCCATCTGGTCAGTACTCATTCTGGTAGAACCTCCTTTAGAACGAAGTCAACTGCTTCCTTGATTTTCTTGTCTGATATGCCTGTGATTTCCTGGACCCGTTTATCGTATTCCTTTGATACCTTCTTTGCCTCTTTCGCGGCTTCCGCCTCGGATTCAGCTAGGAATTCTTCCAGACCGGTTCTGCGTTGTGCTCGTTGACGCTTTCGTTCTGCGTCCTCTTTCACCTGCGCAAGTGTTTCGTCTGACTTTTTCTGGGCCTGGGAAATGAGTTCCCCTGCCTCAGACTCAGCCTTCTCGATTAGAGCTTTGAGTCTTTCACCGAGACCTAGAATGTTTTTCATTTCCATTTTATCATAACTCCAGTTTTATCCCTATTGCCAGTGAGACTACGGCTTGTAGCTCCTCCATCCTCATCCCTGTCTCCATTGTGAGACCGGGGATAAGTGCGAAGAAGGGTGTGATTTCGCCTCGTCTCATAACCTCTTCCCTGATTGGCCTTGTCGCGGCTGTGTACTCCTCGGGGACTATGATTAATTTGAAGTCCTCGCGGATAATCTGGTCGAGGGTGGCAATAACTGCCTCTTCTTCGAACGCCTCATAGCCTCTTGCTCCGATGAGCTGGAAGCATGTTACGAACGCTGAGGGACCTATGACAGCTATGCTCATGTCTTGTTGCCCTCGGTGTTTTTTATTAAAAAGCCTATCGACTGAGGGTGTTTTTGGTATATACCATCTTGGGGGCTAAAACAGGGAACAGTAAAAAATGCATGTCAACCAAATGTGTTTTGCCATAAATACTGAAAACGAATAGTAGGAAACTACTATGTATCTAAAGATGCATATTACAATTCAAACGTCATATCAGTCACAAAAATTAGGCAAACAAGTATTAATAGACAAATGCTTCATTATTCAGTATAAATTGTCAAATAGAAAATATATAATTCCATTTATCACAGGTGCTACAATCGGTGTCTTTCTCATATACTCATTAATACTAGGTACCTTTGGACCAAAATTTGACTCAGAACCCAAATTCTACTACTTAAGCTCGTTACATATTTCAAATATCGAAGAATCACATACCAAGGATTACACAAATACCACGATATACTTCAACATAACAGACTATTGGAAATCACGGGATTCTCGACCATTTGCACCCGTTCAAAAAACATTGTTGTTCAATTTTACTATATTAAACAACATAGATGAAATTCAATGGCTAAACACATCGGCTAATTACTACAATATTTCTTGTTTTAGAGAGGGTGAGTTGGTTGGTCAAATAATATCAATAGAGGACTCGAGTGTTGGCAAGATGGGTCTTTTTTTAGCGCCAAATGGTAGACATGAAATTATTTCATTGTGGAGTGGAACAATAAATGGATCAAATTTAGCGGATGGGGAATACGAGATGCGTATTTATTCCAATTTTAATGGTGAGGATTTTTACGTCAGAGGTATTAACTTCAGCATTGAGGCAAGGCTAACCAAAGTGAGATATGGAACAGTATACTAACCTCCCAAAAACACGAGAAAACAAACCAACTTACTCGAATAACCCCGTTCCACATCACCCTAGCCACGCCACCCTGTGACCCCCCCCACTATTTATGATTTGAATAAAACTCATAAACTAACAATCCAAGCGGTTACTATGAGGAAAGAGCTAATCCAATTGGCTATTGCATTGATCACAGTTGCGTTACTTATTGTTGGGAGACCAGTTAGTTTCCCAGATAATGTTCACACCGTGCATGGTTTGCCTTTGACTTGGGGTGTGCATCAACTGGTCACGATTGTTGGTCCCGTGGACAACTGGAGGGTTAACCTCGTTAACTTGGTGATTGATTTAATGATTTGGTTTGGGGCAGTTATCGTTGCCCCTAAAATGTTGAGGAAAAAAGAGGCTTAGACTAGGTCGCAGGCGTCTGGTGGCATCCAGTGGGCGTCCTTGCCGTCCCATTTGACGTTGCACCCGAGAGGGTTTGTAAGTGGGGTTGTGATTGCCTTGCCTGCCACATGCTCGTCCAGAGCGTTCTCAAGGTCGTTGACCGTCATCTTGTTTGTTTCTCTTGGGTTGTCCACGCCCCTGCCGGTGTAAACCAGTTTTCTCTCCTTGTCGAAGACGTAGAAGTGAGGAGTCCTCATTGCGCCGTAGGATAGTGCGACCTCCTGTGACTCGTCCCTCACATAGGTCCATGGGAACTTGTGCTCTTCCATCCTTTGGACCATGTGCTCGAAGCTGTCGGTGGCGTTTGTGGCTACGCTGTTGCTGTTGATGCCGACGAACTTTACGCTCTTGCCCGCGTATTTTTCCACGGTCTTCCTTGTGACCTCGTCGCTTCCCACTACGTATGGACAGTGGTTGCATGTGAAGAAGACCACCAGGGTCTCCTCGGAGAAATCTGCTAGCTTGTATGTCTTGCCGTCTGTTGCGGGAAGCTCGAAATCTGGAGCCTTCTCGCCTAGTTGGATTGTGAATGACATGGGGTTCACTGTTTGACGGGCGTTAATATTTGATTCGCACGAGAATCAAATTCAGGTTATAATAATTAAAAGAAATAAAAAGAGTAAAAAATTGTTTTTACTCGGTAATTGGTTTGGGTGGGTTGATCTTGAATGGTTTGAAGCGGTTTCCTTCACCATGGAAGAACTTGCCCATGAACTCGTAGTAGAGCAACCTGATACTCTGTACACTGCTTGAGACGAACTCGAATGTCAGCGCAATTATGTTCATGATAACCATCCCACCTACAGGGCTGTTAATGGCGATACCCATTGCCGCACCAGCACTCGATAGGCTTACGTGGGCAATAGCGAAAGCTGCGACCCTGAGGAAGCTGAACATGTTAGCCAGCCCCTCGACGAAGGTCAACAGTAGACCACCGATTCCTTGACCGATTGCCTCCATTCCACCGATACCGTGTCCATGCATTAGGCTGTGGACCATTGGCTCAATGAAACTTAGAAGCATACCGATAAGCATTAGCTTGAATGGGAACGCTCCAACGACCGCCATGATGTCAAGTCCCTCAGTGAACATGGTTGCTGCGCTTAGGTATAGACCCAATACGTAGAGACCCATTCCCAGACCGTGCTCTCCAATCATTCCAGCGTAATTCTTTGCCTTGAATGCGTTGTATGCTCCAAGCATTGAACCAAAGATTAGCTCGATTGCGCCGATCTTGAAGATCAGGTTCATCAATTCACCAGTCTCTTTCATTGGGTTTGGCATTATCGGATACTTGAAACCAAATGGAGTATTGACACTCAACAGATGATGGTGACTATCAAAGTTACCAACCCAATGTAGCGAGTGCTCTAGCCAGTGGGTAATCTCGTGCTCGTATAGGAATATCGAGTCGTATGCGACCCCGAAGATTATCGCCGCTATACCCATTGGGATTAGCAATGCGAACAGGTACTTCATCATACCTTCCTTGTACTTGCCGTTAAGTGCAAGTCCAAGTGCTAGGAAAACCAGTCCCTGACCGATGTCTCCGTACATTAAACCGAACTGGAAACAGAATATAATCACGGATATGAAACCAGGGTTAAGCTCAATTGCTGATGGCCAACCCCTGAGCCTAGTGAGTATCCATAGTGGCTGCATTGCCTCTGATCCGAAGTCTTTCTCTGGAACAGGTGCGTGATTGTCGTCAGCATCAAGATCTGAGAATTCGACGAAGACTCTTTCACCGATCTTGATTTCAGCTTCTGCGACTATTTCACGAAGTTGATCCGTCTTTTTCTCTGCTACGTAACCTTGAATTATGCTGATAACCTTGCCCCTAAGAACCCTAGAGCTTTTGCGAGATAGAACCCAAAGGATATTTGCATAGTATTGAATGATGCCGAAGGATCCTTTCTGTTCAGATAGCAGATTCTCAAGATAATCCTTGTGCTGTGCTTCGTTTGCCTCAATCTTAGAGTTGTACTCTTCTTTTAGCTCGGAGATACGCTTCTCGAAATCTCCATCCAGCAATGAGTCCTCATTCTCTGATTGGACATTTAACTCGGAGAGTTTTTTTCTATACTTGTTGATTGCTTCACGTCGTTTACTTTCGTCTAGAACCAGCAGTACATCAGCTGGATCCAGTACATCGTAAATGTCCTTTATATCATAAACGAGGAATAACGCATCGATCCATTTCTTACTCTCTTCGTTACCAAATACGAACAGAAGACTCTCATCCTTCGAGAGTTGGGATACTCGTGAGTATGTGTTAGGATACCTTGTGAGGTACTCGTTCATATTGGGTATGAAATCCGTCTTTACAACTCCGGCAGCGAAACAGTTCTTTAACTCATCGGGCTCTAGAGCAGAAATAGAGTCCAACTTGGTCTTTAAATTAAGACGCTTATCATATTCTACCGTTTTCTCATCTTCAATAACTTGAAGTTTTTCTTGCAACTCGGATACTAGTTTGTTGTTTTCAACGTGAACGTTTTCACGACTAGCCCTTATTCCGTCTAATTGTTTATTGGATTCTGTAACAAGTGAGTCTATAACAGCATAGGGGTCCCTAGCAAATTCCTTTAGCTCTTCTGGGTTAGGAGTCACTTGCTCAACATTCATCCCATCTAAGCCAATAGGCGCAATCAATCGAGTTTGAACTCTCTCATAGAGCTCCTTATAGTCTACTGACTGCTCCTCGGAGACCTCAAGGCCATCAAACTCTGAACCTGTGATATGTTTGAGTTGGGTGATCCGAGCCCGTCCAAGGGACTCAAGGATCATGCCCTCATACTCAGGTGGAGTGATGATAGTGACCTTCTTCATCAATGTAATTCACTCTATAGATTTGCTTTTTAATAAAAAGGTTTGCGAATTAATGAAAAACTGCAAGTTAACCATAAGTCAAAAGTAAATACTACATTTACTATCTTAATCAAATTAGTAGATGTAAAACTAAGAAATCGGATTGAAATAATTCGAGACCTAAATAAATGTCTTAAATTGAGAATGAACTAAAAAGAAAAAAAGGTTAGTGGACTGCCGCTGCAATCTCACCGAAGAATGGTAGGAGGTAATCTAAGACGAGTCTTGGATATACTCCAATTGCGACAGATATTAGTGCGAACACTGCCATTGGTAGCAGCATTAGCGTCTTACCTTCCGTGACATTCTCCATTCCCTCAGCAAGTGGACCGAAGAAGATTCTTCTAACTGTCCAAAGCGAGTATCCAACAGTCAACACGGTCATTATGATAGACACGACAGCTACGAGTAGCTGTGCCTCTGAGGCGATTAATGCTGTCTCGAAGACACCAGTGAATATCATGAATTTACTCATGAAGCCGATTGTTGGTGGTACGCCGCCGATTGTGAAGAAACCGATTAGCGTCAAAACGGCTGTAATTGGCATTTTATCTGCCAATCCACCCATCTTCTTGATGCTTCGTGTTCCTGTCCTATCGATTAGTACGCCTGCTGCAAGGAACAGGATGCACTTACCGAAACCGTGGCTCACGTAATGGAAGATTGCTCCAGCCTCACCGTATGCCGTGGCACTGGCAAGTCCTAAGAACAGATATCCCATTTGGCTGACACTTGAGTATGCCAAGAATCTCTTGATATCGTCTTGTGCTAGAGCCATTAAGCCTCCGTAGACCAAAGTAATCAAAGCCCATACTGAGAAGACCATGCTAAATCCAGCAAAGGTCTCCGCCATTGGGATGGCTACTAGTCTAACTGCTGCATATGTACCAATTCCGATCATTGCGGGGCTCAGCAGAGCTGAGATTGGTGTGGGTGATTCACCATGGGCATATGGTAGCCATATGTGGATACCGAAGACCGCCATCTTGGTCAAGAACCCGGTTAGGATAGCTATTGCAATTAATCCTGCATTTGGGTGTCCCACTACTGCGCTTAGCGCGGAGATAGCGAAACTACCAGAGATGTAATAACCGCTTAGCAATCCTGCGAGCAGTATAACTGCACCTACGTGTGTCCACATGAAGTACATCATACCGATACGCTCCCTCTCACCATAACCATAGTTATTCAGTAGGGCCCAGCTTGGCACCAACATGAGTTCGTAGAACATGTAGAACTGTATGGTGTTTGTTGCCATAACGGTTCCAAGCATTCCAACAGCGTAGAGTAGATAAAGTGTATAGTAGCTGGGGTACCCAGATTTTCCTACATCTTTACCAGTTTCTTCTTCCATCTCATGGAACCGATGCTCCACGTATGGAATACTGTAGATACATACGAAGAGGCTTAGTATGTTTATAGTCAATAGAACCCAGATATTGAGTCCATCTACCTGTAGATCAAACCCAATTCCTGAGGACGGAATCCAATCGTAATGCTCCTCATACATACCTCCGTTTTGGGTTTGGGGAAGAACGCTGCCGAGTAAAAGCAACGACACCAACAAGGGTGCAGCTGCTAGCCATCCTGTATTCTTTCCCATATACTTACCTATCAAATAGGCAAGCGGTGCTGATAGTAATGGTACTAGAAGTACCAGAGCCAGAGTATTTGCAAATACCATTTTAGTTCATTCCTCCATACCTCAATAACACAAGGATAATTATAACGAAAATTATCATCATGTAAGCGATATTATAACTTAAGACTCCTGTCTGGAGCTTCTTTGCTCGGTCATATATCGAAGATGCTAGATTTGGGACTCCGTTGTTGAGTCCTTCGTCCAGTACTTCGGTCTCCAATTTATCGTAGAGATCAATTCCAAGCGAGATAAATAGCCCGCTTACAACGGGCGTGATCCTGTCAAAGAATACCTTTTCCAGGCCTGAGTGAAGGCTTTTTCCGAGTAGGACTAAGCCGTCCACGAATAGTAGATAATAGACTGTGTTCATGTACCATCTGTTCCATAGGAAAGTGTACACGGATTTTCTCCAACCTGTTCTCTCCATGTCCCATTCGTCAACTGGTCTGCCAAGGTAGTATGATCTACCAGCCATTATACCAGCTGCCAACAGGAACGCACTGAGAGCCCAAGCTTGAGATTTTAAGTCGAAACCAATGTGTGGCACGTGCAACTCTACATCTGAAGGCATAATTGCGTGCAACGCGTGCTCAACCTGATGCTCTATGAATATCTCTGGGTTCAAAGACGCGTCGAACTGTCCGACGAGTCCTAGAGCAGATATTCCAAGCATGACGATTACGAGTAGCGCAATTGGTCCCCACATCACAGCTGGTGACTCATGTGGAGGATGACCGTGATGGTCCAAATCCTGCACATATTGGCTCTCTGGAGCCAAGAATGTTAGCCAGATGTATCGTATGCTGTACATCATAGTCAAAGCAGCGCTTATTCCGCCGACTACTAGTAGTGCATACGCCAAAGGAGTCCCTGCTAGTAGAGCTGCAATAAAGACCGCGTCTTTACTCCAGAATCCACTGAATGGAGGGAATCCTGTAAGACTGATCGTGGCTAGCACCATCAGCCAGTATGTTTTTGGCATGTATTTTTTGAGTCCACCCATGTTGAAGGTGTAGATAGTATGAATCGCGTGAATCACAGACCCAGCACCTAGGAACAAAGCTGCCTTGAACAAGGCATGACTGATTAGGTGGAAGATACCTGCGGTTAGTCCCGCTACGTATGCTTCCGCTGTAAAGCCTGCAAGTCCCAGTCCGAGCATCATATAGCCGATTTGGCTGACTGTCGAGTACGCCAATATTTTCTTGAGCTCGACAGAAACTACTGCCTGGCTTGCCGCGAGGAATGTCGTGAATCCACCAACGATAGCTATCGCAGTGAAGAACGTCATCGCTTCTGGCAGATGCAATACGTGTGCTCCTATGTAGAATATTGGGCTCATCCTCGCCACCAAGTAAACTCCGGCCTTAACCATCGTTGCGGCGTGAATTAGCGCAGATACGCTTGTGGGGCCAGCCATAGCCTCTGGTAGCCATTCATGGAATGGGAACTGGGCTGATTTGCCAATTGGTCCTCCCAAGAAGAGTAAAGCTGTTACAGCAATCAATCCTGGGTAGTTTGACATTTCGGCCAGCCATACTGGCGCCGTCTGTATGAGTTCTGTGTAGTTGAGTGTTCCAGCGAAGTTGAATATTATGAATATAGATGCTAAGATGAACACATCACCGATTCCCGTCACCACGAAGGCTTTCATGCCAGCGTGGCTTGGAGGGTACATAGGTGTTGGCTCGGGTCCGCCCAGCCAACGCTCCTTTGCGTCCCTATAGTAGTAGCCGATAAGTCCATAGCTACATATTCCTACGCCTTCCCAGCCAATCATGGTCTGGATCAGGTTGTTACTGACAACCAGAAGCAGCATGCTGCCGAGGAAGAACAGGAAGAAGAACCAGAACCTCGTAAGGTGATCGTCTCCATGCATGTAACTTGTAGAGTATACAATGATTAGGAAACTGATACACGCTACCACGTTAACGATCAATATTGTGATTGGGTCAACTAGTACACCCATATTGAGTGGATGTCCAAAGAAGTTTATCCATTCAAAAACCTGAATGTCGCCTGGAGGGTGACCTGAGGTCATCCAGGGGATCATGGCTAGGGTAGAAACAGCTGCGCCGCCTCCAAAGACCACTGCCATTAGGTCCCTGAACTTGTTGCCAAACTTGGCGAATACGGGCATGAGAACTGCTCCTGCCATTGGGATAAGCCAACAGAAAAAGGCTGGCCAGTATTTCATTACTAGAGCTATGCCTGTTTCTGTTGCTGCTTCAGTTGATAAAACGTTTAGTATCATCCTAGAATCGCTCCTATATACGAGTTGAATCCTTCAAACAGTGAGTTTGCTGCGAGTTCAGCTAATTTCACCACTGGTTCAGGAGACAAGCCTAGCACTATCACAATTAGGGTCATAACAAGAGTTATCCCAACCATCATGACTGGAGCCTCCTTGGTTTCAAGAAGTGCGTCAACAGGATCTGAGATTAGTGTTTTGATAACTCTTAGGTAGTAACCCATTGAGAGTGCACTGTTTAGAACTCCCAGTACAGCTAGCCAGCTCATTCCTGCCTGTATGGCTGAGCCAAACAGCATGAATTTGCTTATGAAGCCGCCTGTAGCGGGTACGCCTCCAAGTCCCATGAAGGAGATGAAGAGTCCTAATGTGGTCAAAGGCATGAATCGTCCAATTCCTTTGAGTTCGTCTATGTTCCTTGTTCCGCTCTGATGTACGATTGAACCAGCGGTAAGGAATGCAAGTCCTTTCATCATTGAGTGAGTGAACACGTGCAATGTGAGGGCCTGAATTCCTGCGGAAGTGCCAGTAGACAAACCTATGAGCATATACCCCATTTGGGCGATGCTTGAGTAAGCCAACATTCGTTTTAGGTCACTCTGGAATAGGGCTAGTAAGTTGCCTAGGGTCATTGTAATAACTGCAAGTGCAACGATGGGCATTCTAAACACCGCGGGTTCGTATAGCACGAAAAACACACGGATCATCGCGTAAAGCCCGGTCTCAATTACGATACCGGACAGCAGTGCGCTGATTGGGCTAGGTGCCTCAGGGTGTGCGTCAGGTAGCCATGTGTGCATTGGCACTATAGCGGCCTTAACACCGAAGCCTATGATGAATGTCGCGAACACCAAGATTGTCCAAGGTGTAAGAGTTGCGCCTCGTAGACTGCTTGCTAGAACTGCAAAGTTCAGTGAACCAGCCATTCCATAGACAAATGCCATTCCGAAGAACATCACTACGCTTCCGACGCTACCCATGACCATGTACTTGAAGCCTGCCTCGATTGGTCCAGGATTGTCTTTCCTGAAGCTAACTAGACTGTAGCTTGCGATGCCCATCATCTCCCAGAAGATGAACATTGTGAACATGTCACCAGCGAAGGCAACACCCATCATTCCGACGGTGATTGCACATAGTAGTGAATAGTACTCGGATAGCCTTGTGTCGTGATCCATGTATGAGAAGCTGTATACCGTAACTAGGAAGCTCAGCACTGCTGCGGTTCCTGCGAAGTATAAGCTTAACATATCGATCTCGAAGCATGCTCCAAGTGGTGGAATTCCACCGATGCTGAACACGAGGATGTCGCCTGCATCGATGCCCATATTGTAGAGCATCCATACGCTAAGTACACCCCAAAGGCTGACGAGTATTGCTACTCCGTCCCTAAGCTTGGGTGCCTTGAACTTGTCGGCAACTAATCCTACGATGCCCATGAGAAGTGGCGCGAACAGATAGTAGAGGGCTGTGGGTATCACCATTTAAGCCTCCTAAGTTCACGCGCATCTGTAGTTTTGAACTGCCTGTATGCGTTTACGATAAGCGCTAAGGCGATTGCGACTACACATCCTCCGGTAATAATGCTCATGAAGACAAAGCTCTGACCTAAGGGGTCTACATAGCCGTTTGTCGCGTTTGCAGATGCAAAGTACACGAACATAAAGTTACCAGCATTAAGGATAATTTCGATGCCGAGGATAATCCTGATCATATTTGGTCTGCTGACACAGTAAAGTCCAATCGCGAACAGCGCGAAGGCTGTGCCTATCCAGATTGTCATGTCGATCATTTGTGGATTTCCTCCCGTAATAGTGCGAGACAGCATATCGCTGTCGTGAAAAGGATAAGAGTCTGGAATGTTAGGTCGAATCCCCTAAAGTCCCAGAGGAATTTACTCATTGTACTACCTATCTCTGCGCCTGGTTCCGTTGGAATAAACTCACTGTGAGCCACCGTTGAACTTGGGAACGGCTCACTGTTGAGAATGACCATGAATGTCGCGAAGATGAGGATAGTAGCTATGACACCGATCATTGAATTGGTTTTATTGTCACTCACTTTGCTCACTCCTTACAAACATGATTACGGAGACGAAGAGAACAACCACAGCTCCGCCGTAGATGAGTAACTGGAATAGCCCGATGTATGGGGCGTACATTGTCCAGTAAAGTCCGCCGAGACAAATGCTCATTCCACCCAGACTCAGGGCGGCGTAGAGAATGTTATCCATGCCAGCGGCCATCAAAGCGAAGACTAAGGTTGTAGCGATAAGTACGATTTGAACTATTTCTGACGCCACTTACAACTCCCCTAATCTTGAATCGCATACCTATCTTTACTATCAGTATAAAAAATTCCCCCTAATTTGACGGTTTTTGCTGTGTTTAGAAATAAACAAAGGTTATTTTGAAACAGTTAAAATAATCACATATAACACTTAAAGAAGGTTTTTTTGCCAACTTTACCTAAAATCGTGCCCAGAACGTATCCTTTGTAAATCCTTTTAAGCTCAGGACAAACGCTATGTTTGAGGTATAAGGTTTGCTGGTAGGTCTATCTGGATTCACTATAATTATGGGCCTAGCTTTCGCGGTCGCGGTTATTGTCATGAGTATCGGAAACGAGATCAGTGCAAAAAGCCCAGACACAGTAGGAAAGCTAGCACCATACGCTTGTGGAGAGCCAGTACCAGCCACCAAGGTTAGGATGAACGTAGAGAACTTCTTCGTTTACGCAGTTTACTTCATGATCTTTGACGTACTTGGATTCGTGCTAGCCACGACCATCGCAAGGCCCGTGAATCTACTCCTACCCTTGTATTACGCTGGTGCAAGCTTGGTATCAATTGGGATACTAATCACGAGTTGGAGGCAATAAGAACAAATGAGCATAGTCGCATGGGCAAGAACACGGTCACCGTGGCTTATCCACTTTAACGCAGGCGCATGTAACGGCTGCGACATCGAGACTGTCGAAGTTCTAACACCAAGGTTCGACGTTGAACGTTTCGGTTCACTTCTAAGGGGAACCCCAAGACACGCAGATGTAATGGTTGTCTCGGGAAGCGTCCCAAGGAAGATCAGGAAACGAATGGTTAGAATTTACGAACAGATGCCCGCTCCAAAGTTTGTAGTCGCTGTAGGAAGCTGCGCCATCAGTGGTGGAGTTTTCCAGAACTGCTACAACTCTATGGACGGCGTTGACAAATTCATCCCGGTTAATGCGTACATCCCAGGATGTCCGCCAAGACCTGAAGCCATCCTTGATGGCGTAGTAAAGCTGCTGATGAGCATAGGATATTAGGTGAATGAAATGAGTATGGAAGAACAAGCAAAGTTCCTTGCAGAACTTGAAAATCATGGAATGACTGAGATCGTCCACCCATTCCTTAACAGGGCTTATGTACGAACTACACGCGAAAAAATACGTGAGGTCGCACAGCACTTGAAGGATCAAGGTTTCGTTCACTGCACTACGATCACAGCTGTAGATTATCCTGATAATTATGAGATGGTTTACCACCTGAGAAACGTAGGCTTTAGTATAAACGTCAAAGTCGCGATCCCCAAGGATGACCCCAAGGTCCCTACGATCGCCGATATCCTCGCGGGGGCAAATCTACCCGAGAGAGAGGCAAACGACCTGATGGGCATATTCCCAGAAGGACACCCTAACCCAGCTCCGCTAATATTAGACTACGACTGGCCAGAGGGAGTTTACCCACTGAGGAAAGATGAGACCCTTGAATCAATCAGGGAGAAAGCTGACGCAGCAATGGAGGAGAATCAGGAATGAGCGATGACAGACAATTCGTAATCCCAATCGGTCCACAGCACCCCGCGCTAAAGGAGCCAGAGAGCTTCTATTTCACAGTTGACGGGGAAGTTGTAATCGATGTTGAGCCAAAGATTGGCTACAACCACCGTGGCATAGAGAAAGCAATGGAGTCAAGGACTTACATCCAGAACCTCTACATCACAGAGAGGGTCTGCGGTATCTGCAGCAACGCACACCAGATGGCATACACTGGAAGCGTAGAGGAAGCAGGCGGAATCGAGATCCCAGAGAGGGCAAAATGGATCAGGGTCTTCGTCCAGGAGCTGGAAAGACTTCACAGCCACCTACTGTGGCTAGGAGTCGCAGCACACGAGATCGGGTTCGACACATTATTCTACTATATCTGGCGCGACCGTGAACTAATCATGGACATGCTGGAAGAAGTCACTGGAAACAGGGTTAACTACGGCATGCCAACAATCGGCGGCGTAAGAAGGGACATCAGCTCAAGCAACTTTGCGCGATGGAACAAAGTCTTCGACGCAGTCGAGGAGAGGACAAACTACTACATCAAGGTAGCAACAACCGAGTCCACAATCGCGGACAGGGCTGTTGGAGTCGGTTACCTGGGCAAGGCTGACATGATCAAGCTCAATGGAGTTGGACCAAACGCTAGGAGCAGCGGTGTAGAGTGTGATATGAGACTACTCAACCCATACCTAGTTTACGACCAGCTCGACTTTGATCAAATCGTCGTTCCAAACGGTGACGTCCTAGGACAGGTCCTAGTCAGGGCACTGGAGACACTTGAGGCAATCAAGATCCAGAGGCAAGTACTGGCAAAGATCCCAGAGGGCGAGATAAAGACAAAGTTCAGCCCAATGAGCAAGGTAGCAGAAGGCGAATCCGCATACGTCGTTGAGGCGCAGCGCGGCGAGCTAATCCACTACCACATCAGCAACGGGACAAACATGCCATACAGGCACAAGATCAGGGCACCAACCTACAGCAACCTACTATCATTGATAGAGAGGCTCAAGGGAGGGTTCATCGCGGACATCCCAATCGTATTGGCAGGAATTGACCCATGCTTCAGTTGTACAGACCGTATGGTCTTCTACGATGAGGGCAAGGACAAGACTTGGAGCTGGACAGATAATCAGCTACGCAAATACAGCAAGGAGAACATCCAAAAATGAGTCCCATAACTGAGATATCCAGAGTCCTTCTTTTCCCAGGACTATCATTCATCCTGACATACAGCCTATACTCTGAGTGGCTAAGCAGGAAAACAGTGGCCAGGCTCCAGAACAGGGCAGGACCACTGCACAACGGCTGGCAAGGAATCCTCCAGCCACTAGCTGACTTTATCAAGCTGCTAGTAAAGGAAGACATCACACCCGCAGCAGCGGAGAAGAATGTCTTCAACTGGACCCCACTGTTCATATTCGCCATCCCACTGGCAGCGACTTTCCTTATCCCAATCCAGAGCGTCACAAACCTCTGGGGATATGAACCAGTCGCGTCATTCGAAGGTGACCTAATCATGGTGCTGTTCCTAATGAGCCTCACCGTGCTAGCGGTCTTCCTCGCAGGGTGGAGCAGCGGCAACCTATTCGGTGCCGTCGGAGCAACCAGGGTAGCGTTCATGATGCTAGCATACGAGATCCCACTGGGTCTGGTAGCCATCGGACCAGCCATCATGGCTGGAAGCCTATCAATCTACAAGATAGTAGACTGGCAGGTGGCAAGCGCAGCAGCGTTCATCGCAAACCCAACCATACCCGGAGCACTCCTCGGAGTCGTCATGGCTATTGGATTCGCAATCTACACGATCTGCCTACTTGCAGAGCTTGAGATGCGCCCCTTCGACATGAGCGAAGCCGAGACAGAGATCGTTCACGGATGGCAGGTAGAGTACAGCGGAGTAAAACTGGCACTCATTAGGAGCGGACACGATGTCAAGATGGTTCTGGCAGCAGGGCTACTGACAAGCCTGTTCCTAGGAGGACCAGCAGGACCAATCCTACCACCAATAGTCTGGTTCATCATAAAGACCAGCTTCTGTATAATGATCCTCAGCAACCTTAGCGCACTATTCGCAAGGTACAGGATCGACCAGATGGTGAAGGGAGCATGGAAGTACCTAGTACCATTAGCGGTACTACAGGTAATGGCCGTAGTGGCCTTATCGGGAGTGATCTAAGATGGCAATGCAGAGAGAACTACTCAAACACTGGAACAAGAAGATGGCAACAGTGCCATACCCGTTCGAGAAAGTAGCCCCACCAGAAGGTCTGAGGGGCAAGCACGAGTACGAGCAGGAAAAGTGCATCGGCTGCGGTCTATGCGCAAGGGTCTGCCCAAGCTTTGCTATCGTACTGGAAGGCGGCCCAGGCCCCAAGATGACTGGACTAACAGTTGACCTTGGAATGTGCCTGTTCTGCCAGCAGTGTGAAGAGGTCTGTCCAAGGGACTGCCTACGGCTTACAACGGACTATGAGCTAGCGGTCATCAACAAGGAAGACGCTATCCTCAGGTTCCCAAGGGAGCCTCCAGCACCCAAGGTGCCGGTCAAGAAAGAAGAGTAAAATCTTCTCCATTTTTATCTATTTTACCGGTAAAAAACCGGTTTTTACCCGCTTCGAGCTATTCTGATAACACTTGGTGTAGGGTATTTGCTATGGAAACCGCCGCAGCCTCGATTACAGGGGTCATTGGGGCAAAGAACTCGATTGTTGTGGGCTGGATCCCGAGTAGCACCACGTCTATGTTGAGGTTATGCTCGATGACGTTGATGAATATGGTCAACGGCAGGCTGTGGGTCGATACCGCCTGCCCACCTATCTGGGTGCTCGTGATCATCTTAGTGTCGCCTGCTGCCCCACGGAAGTTAGCGGCGTCCACAAGAAGTACATGTGTGGGCTCATAGCCGGTCACCTTGCTTGTGAAGGACTCGGGCACGGTCTCACTGTTGATCAGAAGGACATTTTCAATAGGCTTCTCTTGGAGTAGTTCAATGATCTTTGGGCCAATTCCATCGTCTGCCCTCATTGGGTTACCTACCCCTACCAGCACTACACGTCTATCGCTTTCCCCAAAATACTCCCTGAGCTCAGCTTCCAGTGACATAACGAGTTGAACACGTAGGTGACGTAAAAAGTGTTTGAAGCCTCTCTAAATGTCATTCAATATTTCAGTTATTGTCTATCTTTTTGAGGCGGAATACGCACTCTGGGTCACCGTTTTTGGCGCAATGTAGCTCAGATATGTTGAACTTTTCACCAGATATCTCCTCGATGGTTCCAGCCAGAACACCTTTGATGAAAAAACACATTCCTTCTTGCCCTGCTGCACAATAATCATGGAAGATGTTATCCTCCAATGTGACCTGGAACTCACCTTTAGCCCAGTCTAATTTGTTAAACACCATCTTTCCCCAGCCTAGGCTCTGAACTTTTTCAAGATGCTTGTCCATTGTTAAACCGTTTTGGTCAGGATCATTCTTGTACATGTTTGTCGCTGACTGGATGAGGTATTTTCCATATTGTTTGCTCATGTGAAAAACCATGGATTCTCCTGCGGCCCCAAATGCCTCTCTAAGGCTATCCATGAATAGGATGAATCCTTCTTTTTCGAAACTCACACGCTCTTCAGAAGGCATACAGAGTGGAAGATAGGATGGGATTTAAACCCAATGTAAGATAAAAGAAACTAGAGTTGGGAGGCGACCTCGTCCTTGAACTTGGCCAGCATCTCGATGTTCGTCGGGATATCCGTGTGTGGGCGTACGTTGATTACGCTCATCTTCATGCCCAGATCCATGGCCTTACGCCACTTTTCCACCAACATCTCGGCTGTACCCGCAAAGTCGTACTCCTTGATGACGGCTGTATCCTTGCCCGCGTCTGCCTGCTTCTTCAGGTACGCATTGTACTGCTCCTCGGTATCGAAGAGGAATGTACTTGGTGCGAACCCGTGGACCCACGCGTCCTCGTACTTCTTTCCAAGAGCCTCGTAGGCTTTCTTGTACAAACCCAGAATCCTTGCTACGTTCTGTAGGTTGCCGCTGCTGTTAATTCCGTCCGCGTATTTTGCCGTGATCTTAATGATCCTTGGCTGCCTTGCGCCGACGCTGATCCTCATGTTCTTTGTGACTGGTTGTGGCACGTTGATGGCCCCGTCCAGCTTCCAGTATCTGCCCTCGTAGTTGAACACAGGGTTGTCAAACATGCCCCTGATGATCTGCACTGACTCCTTGAGCCTAGTTACACGCTGGGCTGCGCTTGGCATACCCCTGCCCTTCTCCATAAAGTCGTAGCCCTTGTACTCCTGCTCGGCCCATCCCGCGCCCAGGATAAGCTCGAACCTTCCCTTGGTCATGATGTCCATGGCTGTCGCGGATTTGGCCAGGTACGCTGGGTTCCTGACGCTGTTGAATAGTGTGATGTGTCCGACCTTGATCTTGCTGGTCTGCATGCCGATTCCGGTCATAGCTGTCCATGCCTCCAGGTATGGCTCCTTGCCACCGTCTGCGAAGCCGTTTACGTGGTCGTTTAGGAATACACCGTAGTAATCCAGTTCCTCGGCGCCCCTTGATAATTCGAGCATCTTCTCGTATGTTGTTGCGTTTCGGATGAAAACTCCAAACTTCATGGGTGGATACCACCGTTAATGGTTTTTAAACAGTGGGTTTAGACCATTTCTCTGAACACTTCGAGCCTATGTTTCCTGACATGGTACTCGATCTGCTGGCGTAGTTTCCTCATTTTTCCTTCAGTTAGCTTGATCTTAGCGATTGTTTCATCGATGTGTGCTGTGTCAGCGACATAAATCTCGGATTTGTAGAGCTTCTCGATAAACCCATCTAGGGGACAGTTGTCGAGAAACTCACATATCTCCATGGTTATCGATTTATCGTCAGGCATATGTTTAGGTTTTAATAACCTAAATTAAAATATTCTTATTGAAATGTGGGTAAGAGGGAAGATTTAACCACGAGAACGCGGTCTAAAGGCAAGTTTGATATAAAAATGTCCGAAAAACCACCAATTAAGACCAAGGTATTCTACGGCTGGGTAATTGTACTGATATCTGGGTTGGCTATTTACTTCAGCGGACCAGGTCAGACATATAACGTAAGCGTCTACATCGACAGCTACATCAACGAGTTCGGATGGAGCAGGACGACTGTATCCAGCATGTACAGCATGGGCACATTCGCCGCTGGAATGTTAATGGGTATAGTTGGAAAGGTGTACGACAAGTACGGTCACAGAAAGGTCTCAATTGTTGTGGCGGCATGCTTCGGCGGGGCTCTGTTCTTCATGAGCACAGTCAACTCGGTAACCACACTGCTAATTGGGTTCTTCCTAATCCGTTTCCTTGGACAGGGAAGCATCAGCATGATAGGCGGCACCCTAGTGCCCCAGTGGTTCATCAGGAGGAAAGGCAGGGCAATGAGCATCGTCAGCGTATTCGGCGCACTCAGCATGGCGACTTTCCCCGCCATCAACATCTGGTTAATCGGTAGGTTCGGCTGGCAGAACGGTTGGAGGTTCTGGATGCTTGTACTTTGGTTTGTGGTTATTCCACTGTTCTACATATTCATCAGGAACAAGCCGGAGGATATTGGATTATACCCGGATAACATAAGCGGACCAGAGTTGGACGTTAATGGAGTCTCGGTAGTCGAGGAAGACTCATGGACACTTGGTGAAGTGTTAAGGAACAAAGAGTTCTATTTCGTCAACTATATCACGGTCATCCCATCGGCAATCATCACCGCATGCGTGTTCCACCAGATCTCAATACTGGGGCTCTCAGGGTTATCCCCAGAGTCCGCGGCTCTCATCAGCACTGTGACAAGTATGATAAACCTGCCAATAGTCCTGCTCGCAGGCGGGTTGGCGGACAAGTATCCACTTCACAAGCTCATGGCAATCTCACAAGCATTCCTATTGGCAATGGTGGGGGTCTTGTATGTTGCTGACTCGATGACTTTGGTACTACTTTACGGAGTGATAATGGGAGTCCAGCAGGGGCTCCAGGCTATTGTCAGAGGGGTTGTATGGCCGGAGTACTTTGGTAGAAAAAACCTCAGTACAATAAGGGGAGTAAACATGATGGCGGGGGTAATTGGATCTGCATTGGGTCCACTGCCATTCGGTTATGCCTTCGATGTTTTCGGCGGGTACAACGAGATACTATTGATTTCATTGATGTTCCCGTTAGTGGGAGTTCTCGTTGGATACCTTGCTAAAAAACCGGTGAAAAGTGGTTAAATCCACTTGACAACTGGTGCTTTCTTAGGGGGAGCATCAGGGAACTGGTCTGGGTAGCCTAGTATAACTGGCCCATAGATTTTTTCGTTCTCTTTAAGCTCTAACGCTTCAACTATTTCGGGGTTGCCTGTGACCTGGGCGCCGAAGTACAGATAGCAGTTTCCTAACCCAAGTGAATGCGCCGCGAGCATCATGTTCTCAGTGACCATGGCACAGTCCAGTGGGCTTGATCCGATTACAAAGATGACGCAAGGGGCCTCATAGTAGACCGGGTCCTTCATCTCTCCATAGTGTTTTACGCTTTCAAAGTGCTCTGGGCTGTTCTTTTTGATGTTGTCGAAGAACTTTTTCCAGTTTGCATAGGCTGTATCATAGAGTTTTCCTCTCATCTCAGCCTCTGTGACAACCACAAATCGCCAAGCCTGACGGTTGTTACCGGTGGGCGCATAGTTGCCAGCCTCTAACACCTTCTCTATCAGGTCTTTTGGGACTGGTTTATCTTGGTAGCTCCTGACGGAACGCCTAGTCTTGATGTTCTCTAAAACGGGATTCATGACCATATGGGGTATTACCGGGAATATGAAACCTACGCAATCCTCTCAAAGCCGCTATAGATGTTGAACTTGTCACCCCGGGCGAAGCCGATGAGAGTCATCCCAGCTGCTATCGCAATGTTCACACCGGACTTGATTGGAGCAGAGACTGAGCACATCACTGGAACCCCAGCGTTCGAAGCTTTGAGCACCATCTCCCCCGCGAGCCGGCCACTGCTGGCAAGGATAACGTTTTTCAGATCGATTTTATTCATCAAAGCCTCACCGATTACCTTGTCCAATGCGTTGAACCGCCCAACGTCCTCTGAGAAAGCCACAACTTTGTCGTCTTGGTAAATCAAGGCTGAGTGTGTTCCCCCTGTTTGTTTGAATGTGTCTCCCCTCAGGTTCAACTCGTCCATTACAGTTCGAATGAGACGGGGAGTAAGAGAAAGCCTAGATTCCTTGACAACGAAATGCGCTGGAGTTAAGGATGCGTCTGAGAGTTGTTTCAGATACGTCTCTTTGATTTCAATAGGGTCAACTTCGCGGGTGAGTTTTACGAGCACATCGTTTTCATCGAAGAGAATCTCATCAACTTCATCCAGTCCTTTGATGTAATTGCTTGTAACAAGATATCCAAACGTCAGTTCCTCAAGCTTCTCGCGAACCACATTCATTGAAGCAACCAGGTCTCCGTTGATGAATATGCGGAATAGAACATCCTCAACAACAGTATCCTCCACGTACTCTTGTTTTCCATCGATTATTCGAAGAACCCTCAATTTGACCGGATAATAGGTTGTTCAGCACAGATAAAAAGTAGAATACAGTCTCAAACAGTTTTTACCTGCCGTTACAGAAGTAAAGGCATGGTTCCTAGGGCTCTCACACCAGAAGAGAAGGAATACTATGCTCGTCAGATAGTGATGAAAGGTTTTGGAGAAGAGTCCCAGAGGAGATTGGTCAACAGCAAGGTATGTGTAGCGGGGCTAGGTGGGCTAGGGAGTCCCATAACAACCCAATTGGCAGCCATGGGTGTCGGACACCTCAGGATAGTTGACTTTGACACTGTCGATATAACCAATCTGCACAGGCAGCACCTCTACAGCTCGGAGAGGGTGGGAGAACCAAAGGCAAAGGTTGCCGCTGAACGCCTTCGTGCCCTTAACCCATACGTAACCATCGAACCAATTGAGGAGCGGATAACCGAGGAAAACGCGGACAGGATTGTGGAGGGCATGGATTTGGTTGTGGATGCTCTGGACGCGATGGCTCCAAGATATAGCGTCAACCGGGCTTGTGTAAAGAAGGGAATCCCGTTCATTCACGGAGGAGTCATTACTGAAATCGGTACAGCTACGACAATAATCCCTGGTGAAACTCCTTGTTTGGAGTGTTTCAAGGGAAATATCGACGACAGCAAGCTACCAAGTAATGCCAGTCTGGGAATCCATCCATCAATAATTAACATAATAGCTAGCATTCAAACAAGCGAAGCAGTCAAGATTCTCACAGGAAGGACTCCATCTCTAGCAGGCAGACTCCTCTTCTTTGAGCTACCTGACCTAAGTATGGAGTTTATCAAAATAAGTAGACTCGACACGTGTCCAGTCTGTGGTTCAGGTTAATCCCTGATTATCTTCAAGGCTTCACTGACCCGTTCAGGAGTGTCAAGGTCAAAGAAGCTGCGAAGCTGGGGGTCAATCACCCTAAGCCTTTCAACAGGTACACGGGCAACATCATCCAAGGTCTCCAACACTTTCCTTATTCTTAGGTCTCCCTGATTGTGCATGTGAGACGCCCGTATCAAACTCATGTCAACCTTGTAGATAGCGGGAAGGGGTTCTACCCATCCATTGGGTTTGACAAGTAGGGTACCGTTTAGCCCATATGAGAGCAGGAAAAGCAGGTCAACTAACTCACTGTTAATGAACGGCATGTCACAGGCAGCAACAACGGCATATTCCCCTGTTGCTTTTGTCAGACCCGTGATTAGACCAATGAGGGGGGAACCTTCATCATACATGTCTGCGACAACTTTTACATCATCGTCCAGTACTTGCCAGTAGAATGGTTTCTTTTCCTCTGAACCTACTACAACTATTATCTCGTCAACTACAGGTCTAAGGTTTTCCACCACGTAGTTGATTAGGGGTTTACCGTCGAGGTCCATCAGACCCTTGTCCCTGCCGATTCGCGTTGATTCTCCACCTGCGAGAATTATACCCGTTCGCGTTAGCCGTCCACTCCTACCACAATCCTGTGTATCTCATCAGTTATCTGTTTAACGGCTAAACGTACAGGTTCAGTACATTCTAAGTCGAATTTTACCAAGTTTTGCGCTTCTATGCCATAAACTATGACATTTTTTGGCATCTCATCTGGGTACAGGGTTTGACCGAGCTCAAGGGTGGTGAACAAATCAACCCCATGGCTGTAACTGATCTCGGGACGTTTACCACCTTTCGCTAGATTTATTCGGAAAATAGTACCGGGGTCAGCACCGGTTTTCACAGCGTCGATAATGTAAACAAAGTCGTATCCTAGTATCGCCTCTATCAGGTCAATGCTGCCAAGGGCTAGCTCAAAAGTGTCCAGCTCTGGAGTTGTTTCTGATAAAATATTGATGGCATGGATACCAGCTCCATCATCACAGCGAAGCAGGTTCCCAATACCAACGGCGATAGCTTTCATTACAGCCTATCCAAAGTTTTGTACAGGTTATTATTACTGTCGTAGATGCTGACCGTTAGTGGCCCCTCTCCCGGTAGACTGTGGGTGCTACACCCGAAGCACGGGTCATATGCCCTGAAAGCCATCTCAACCATGTTCAGCAATCCATCGTTAACCACACCGTTCTTGATGAGCCCCTTCGCGGCGTCCCTGATGCTCATGCAGATGTCGGCATAGTTGTTGGTCGTTGCTACGATTAGGTTAGCCTTGTCCACGAGTCCATCCTTGTCCAGTTTGTAGTGGTGTATCAGGGTTCCTCTCGCCGCTTCTACGATTCCAACTCCTTCTCCCGGTTCGTTGACCGGGTTTCTTAGGTCTGTGTTGGTGATTTGAGGGTCAAGGGATAACTCAAGGGTTTTCTCACAGGCATTCATGAGCTCGATTAGCCGAGCCCAGTGGAAAGCCAATGTGCTCTGTACAGGTTTACCGCCGAGTGTCTTGAACATCCTCTTGTATTCAGCGTTGGCAAGAGGTGTACTCATTCCATCGGCGGCGTTGAGTCTTCCAAGTGGACCTACCCTGTAGATACCGCTTTCAGGACCAGTTTTGAAACCGTTCCAACCGATGTCTTTGAGGTATGTGAACTTGGAGTATGTCCATGGCTCCACGTGTTCGGATACTTTCTCAAGGTATTCGGGTTGGTTGAACCGTGTGTACTCTGATCCTTTTTGGTCTGTGACTCGGATATCTCCGTCATAGAAGTTGACGTGGTTGTTTTTGTCTACGATACCCATGTTGTAGACATCCAGTTGGTATGGCTCACTCAGGATCATGTTCACATAGTCCTCTTTCGCTAACACAACATCATTGAATATCTGCTGAGTAAACTTCGCGAACTCGATACTGCTTCTAGCCATGTCCTCGATCTGCTGTCGTTCCTCCTCGTTGAGCCCCTTGCTCATTCCACCGGGTAATCCACATGTGGGGTGAGTTGCCTTACCGCCAAGGGTCTGTGTGATTTTCTGACCGTAGGAGCGGTGCTTGATGACCTCTTTTCCTACGTCAAGTCCAACTGCCTTGAGGACTCCGAATATGTTCCTCTCGCTAGCAGGTGCATCAGGCCCAACTACAAAGTCTGGGGCAGCAAGGAAGTAGAAGTGCAGTGTGTGGTCGTAGATGTAGTTGCCGTTGTACATCAGCTCCCTGAGTTTTTTAGCGGTCTCGGTTGGCTCCACGTTGAAGGCTGCATCCAGTGCTTTGGTGGCAGCCATATGGTGGGCAATAGGACATACTCCGCATATTCTTGGCGTGATGATTGGCATATCCTCTGCCTTTCTTCCCTCAGCGAACTTTTCGAAGCCCCTGAGTTCTGGTATCTGCAGGTACGCGTTCTCTACGTTGCCTGCATCGTTGAGGAATATCTCGATCTTGCCGTGCCCCTCAAGACGTGTAATTGGGTCTATTGTAATCGTCTTCATTCCTTTACCCTCCTGTTGATGATGCTCGCTGGAAGCGAGTACTTGTAGAAGGTGCCAACAGGGTCCTTCAGCTGGGCTAGCAGCTCTTCGAAGCTGAACCCGTCATCTCTTTCCTGTTCAAGCCCTAAAACCGTGCTCAGAGCGCTTATCATAGCTGTTCCCTGCTCCATTGCCCCCGAGCATACCCCTCCACATCCGGTGCAGGGCATATTTGCAGAGATGCACTGGGCTTCACATCCACCGCGGGTCGCTGGACCCATGCAGATGAAGCCTTGATCAAGGAGGCATTTCTCTGTGTCAGGAGTCTCATGGATAATTCGTTTGATTGCTGTAATCTGTTTGCCCTCCTTTGTCCTCGGGCATTCGTCACACACAGCGAGATCAGGCGCGAGGATGCTGCCCTTTGGAGGTAGTTTTCCCTCGGCGATAGCCAACACAGCCTCCACTATGAGTTTCGCGGGTGGAGGACATCCTGGCAGGTAATAATCCACGTCAATTATGTCATCCAGTTTTGAAACGGTATCGTAGAAAGTTGGAATCGTGACGGTTCCTTCAGGAACCTCCGTGGTTGGCTGTGGTTCATGACCCTCTGGGTTGACTGTGGATGGAGTTGTATGGTATACTCTCTCAAATATTCCCGCCTTGTCGCTTAGGTTTGCTAACCCGGGTACTCCACCTGTGTGGGCGCATGATCCGAAGGCGACAATTACCTTTGCTTTCTTTCTGAGTAGGTTCGCTAGATGCTCCTGTTCGCTGTTACGGATTGCTCCATTGAAGAAGCAGACGTCCATGTGTCCATCGGGCATTGCCTCGACGTCTTTGTATTTGATATCCATGGCTACAGGCCAGAACACCACTTCTGCGATGTCAAGGACAGTAAGGATAGCCTCGTTTATGTCCAGTACGGCTACCTCACATCCTCCGCAGCTGGCTGCCCAGTAAAACCCGAACTTTAGTTTGCTCATCTTTATGCCTCCTCCAGCTTGTCGGCAAGCCATTTCGAGTCCACTTTGTTCTGGTCCAGACCCAACTCTTCTGGGTCAAGTCCTAGACCCAGTCCAAGCAACTGGGGGATATGGACTACTGCAAGGTTCGGTGACTCATCCTGCATGAGCTGGCTCCTCTCGAATGTGAGGTAACAGAACGGGCACGCGGTGGTCATGACGTCGCCATATTTTTTGATGGTGTTCACCTTGTCCAAACCGACTTCCCAGGTCACTGCCTCACGGACTCCCATTACGGGTCCAGCGCAGCACTCCAACTTGTTTGGATAATCAATTGGTTCAGCTCCGGTGGCTGCGACCAGTTCATCCATGACCTTTGGGTTCTCCGGGTCCTCACCAAGATATACGTCGTATGGTTTCAGCATGTGGCATCCGTAGTGGCTACCTATTTTCACGTCCTTGAACTGGTACTCCATTTCGTCCTTGATCCTGTCCAGTCCTACGTCATCTTTCAGCATCTTGACGTAATGTTTCACGTCTACAGAACCGTTGTACTCGTACCCTGCCTCACCTAGGATCTCGTTGATCCTTGCCTTTAGCTCGGGGTTCTTCTTGAGTTCATTGTTTGCCTTGGTCAACACCTCGGTGCAACCGTTACAAACTGTAACTATGTCCATGCCCATTTTCTCTGCGATGGCGATGTTCCTCGCAGCCATGGCGAGCCCAGTCTCCATGTCCAGTGTTTCAAGGTAGGTGGTACCACAGCACCCGCTTCCCGGCATATCGTGAAGCTCCACTCCGAGCTTTTCAGCCACGTTTCTGGCTGATTTCTCGTAACCGGGTAGCCTGCTTAGGACTGTGCATCCTACGAATAACGCGTAACTCATCTTTTGCTCGCCTCCACTTTGTCGAGGAATCCAGTAATTCTCATTATCTTCTCTATTGCATCCACGTCCGGTTCAGGGGCTGGGGGCAGGTCCTCGTCGTCCCTCATCTCGTTCTCGAACTCGTCTATCTCGTAGATGTACCCCATCTCGGCAACGCCCTGCATGAGTGCCTTGAACCCGGGTAATAGATGTCCATCGTTCAAACTGATGGTGCGCAGTGCTGACACTATCTCGCTGACGTGCACTTCCTGTGGGCAGTGCTCGTAGCAGGTGTAGCATCCGGCGCATAGGTAAAGCAAGTCACCTTCCAGTAACCTGTCTTTCTGACCGTACATGACTAGACGAGCGATGTTCCTTGGACGGAATTCTTCCACGCGTTTTGCTATGGGGCAGTCGCTTGTACAGGAGCCGCACTGGTAGCAGTGCATCAGCTTCTCTGCGCCATGGCTCTCCATGACCTGTTTCCTGAACTCTTTGCCTTCCTTTGTCAGTTTTATCATGCTTCCACCTCCTTTGTGACGGGGTTTGGACCCATCTCTTTCAGTTCAGTCGTGAACTCGGTTAATACCCGGGCGAATTTGTCGCCCTCAGCGGCGCTGATCCATTCAAGGCGCAGTCTGTCCTCGTTCATACCAAGCTGTTTCATGAGTTTTTTCAGCATGCTCACCCTTCTCGCCGTCTTTAGGTTTCCACTGATATAGTGGCAATCATTTGGCGGGTGGCACCCCGCGACCAGAACGCCGTCGGCTCCCTTCTTGAAAGCCTCCATTACGTGGCTTGGGTGAACCCTTCCGCTGCACATTACCCTGATCGCCCTCAGGTTTGGGGGGTACTGGAACCTGCTTACTCCAGCAAGGTCTGCACCGGCATAGCTACACCAGTTACAGAGGAATCCTACTATTCTTGGCTCAAAGTCGCTCATGCTTCCACCTCCTCAAGGGCAGCCCGTACCTGACTCATTATCTCGTTGTCAGTGAAGTGACCAGCCGTTATGGCTCCTGATGGGCACGTTGCCACGCATACTCCGCAGCCCTTGCAGACCTCGGGTAACACATGGCTGTGTGTCTTGCCGTCCTCATCGGTCACTATCTCTATCGCGTTGAAGGCGCATACGTTTTCACACATCCTGCACGCGCTGCAGATGTCCTCGTTGACCACGGCTATCGCCCCTTCCGCCTCGATTGTGGGCTGGCTTATGATAGTCAACGCTCTTGACGCCGCTGCTGAGGCTTGGCTGATGCACTCGTCGATTGTCTTTGGTCCATGTGCTAGACCTGCCACGAACACACCGTCTGTGGCGAAATCTACTGGGCGCAGCTTCATGTGTGCCTCTAAGAAGAACTTGTCTTTGCTCAGAGGTACCTTGTACAGTCCCGCCAGTTTCATGTTGTCCGGTTGGGGTAGAATGGCTGAGCTCAGCACCAGTGCATCTGGGTTGATCTCCACATCTTCCTTTAGAATTGGGTCCTTAACGATGACACTTAACTTGCCGTTGTTTGATACCAGAGGCTTTTCGTCTTCCTCGTACCTGATGAAAATGACACCCTTTTCGGCTGCCTCCCTGTAATAGTCCTCTTTGAACCCGTATGTCCTCATGTCCCTGTAAAGGACGAAGATATCCGCATCCGGGTTGTTCTCCTTGACTTTCAAGGCGTTTGCAACTGCCCCAGTGCAGCAGACCCTGCTGCAATATGGGCGCTCCTCGCACCTTGAGCCAACGCACTGGATCATCACAACTGAGTCGGGTTTGTATCCGTCTACCAGTTTCTCCTCGAACTCGAACTGCGTGTAAACTCCATCGGAACCATACGCGTACTCGTCGGGCTTGAACTCCTCTCCTCCAGTAGCGAGGATAACAATGCCGTGGGGCACCTTCACTTCACCTTCGGGACCGGTTACCACTGATTCGAAGTTTCCAATGTATCCATGCGCGTCAGTGACTTCAGAATCTAGGTGAACCGTGACTTTCTTGTGGTTACTCACCTCATTCACTAGCTCAACAAGTCTCTTCTGCGGGTCCTCTCCTGATGGATGGAACTTGATGTGGTTCAGGTTTCCGCCCAGCTTGTCGCTCTTCTCAACTAGGTGAAGATCAAACCCTTGGTTTGCGATATCTAAAGCTGCGGTGATGCCTGATAGCCCGCCGCCTATTACCAATCCTGTTGGATTTGTTTTGATTATGTGTTTCTCAAGTGGTTCAAGCAGTCTGGCCTTTGCCACTCCCATGCGCACGAGGTCCTTGCTCTTGTCTGTGGCTGCCTCGTGGTCGTTCATGTGGACCCAGCTGCACTGGTCTCTGATGTTTGCCATCTCGAATAGGTATTCGTTGAGACCAGCTTCACGCAGGGTCGCCCGGAACATGGGTTCATGCGTCCTTGGGGTGCATGAAGCCACAACTATTCGGTTCAGGTTGTTTTCAAGTATTATCTCTTTGATTATCTGCTGTGTGTCCTGGCTGCACGTGTATAGGTTTTCATCTGCGAACACCACGTTTGGCAATGTAAGCGCGTACTCCACGACGCTGCTTACCCCAACGACTCCTCCGATGTTTACTCCACAGTGGCACACGAAGACACCGATCCTCGGCTCTACGCCAAGAACATCCTTCTCCTCGGGGTACTCCACCTTTGTGACAAGGTTCCCTCGCTCTGATGATATCATCCGTGTTGCCTTTGCGGCTGCTCCGCTTGCCTGTGCTACGCTGTCCGGGATGTCCTTTGGGCCTTGGAACGCGCCGCAGACGTAGACTCCTGGTCTGCTTGTCGCTATTGGGTTGAATATGCTGGTTTCCGCGAAACCGTACTTGTTTAGGTCTATGCCAGCGGCTGCGGCTATGTCCCCCGCGTCCTCGGGTGGGTTCAAGCCAACGCTGAGGACAACCATGTCGAACTCCTCTTCCATGATCTTACCGTCTTCCTCGTAGCTCACCAGTATGTTCCTGTTGTCTGGGTTCTGCCTCGCTGAGGAAACTCTTGATCGTACGAATCTTATGCCATGCTGGTCCTCGGCTCTTGTATAGTAGTCGTCGAATTCCTTGCCGAAAGCCCTCATGTCCATGAAGAATATGCTTGTTTCAAGTCCGGGGTTGTGTTCCTGTGCGATTACTGCTTCCTTGATGGCGTACATGCAGCAGACACCGCTGCAGTAGGGGTTACCTACGCGCTCATCTCTTGATCCGATGCATTGAAGGAAAGCCACTTTCTTTGGTAGGTCACCGTCGGCTGGCTTCAGCACGTGACCCATGTAGGGTCCCGTTGCGCTGAGGATTCGCTCGAATTCCATGCTTGTGACAACGTTGGGGTATCTGCCGTATCCGTACTCTGTGAGGACTGAGGGGTCGAACGCTTCAAACCCTGGGGATAGAATCACGGAGCCTACGTTGAGTTCCACATCTACGTCCTGTTCATCGTATCTGATTGCTTTGGGTTTGCAGACTTCCTCACATATTCCGCAGCCGATGCATTTGTCGCGGTCAATAACCGCTGCGAGTGGTACTGCTTGGGGGAACTGGATGTAGCTGCTGCTTCGCTTGTTGAGCCCGGTGTTGTAATCGTCTATTGCTTCCATTGGGCATTTTTTGATGCAGTCACCGCATCCGGTGCAGGTTTCAAGGTCAACTCGTCTCGCCTTTTTCCTGATCGTGGCGGTGAAGTCTCCTTCCTCGCCTTGGAGGTCCACTAGCTCGGTGTATGTCAGTAGTTCGATGTTGTGGTGTCGTCCTGCGCCTACTAGTTTTGGTGCGAGGATGCACATGCTGCAGTCGTTTGTTGGGAAAGTCTTGTCCAGTTGGGTCATGACGCCGCCTATGCTGGGTTCTTTGTCCAGTAGGTATACTTTGAATCCGCTGTCAGCTAGGTCAAGGCTTGCCTGGATACCTGCTATGCCGCCGCCAACCACTAGTACGCTTCCTGTCTTGTTCATCTAGTTCGCCTCCATGGCAACATAGAGGGGGCTCATCCCGTCCACGCTGTCCTGTTGAATTTTCTGCCTCATTACAAGGGCAACAACATGTCCCAACACAACCGCTGGGTCAAGGTGGACACGTTTAGCCAATTGTTTAACTGATAATGCCTCTGTACCTAGGAGCATGTGGACCCAGTTCCTGTAGAACTCATCGGTTAACGCCTCCTCGGTTATCCCATCGAACTTTTCCATTGGGATTAACTCGCCGTACACGTTTCCCTTCTCGGTGACTTGATGCTCGTTGCCGACAAAAGCCCTCATCCGGTAATTTGCCAGCGTCAGTTGAGCTGCTTTGAGCCTCTCTGGATCTTCAAGTTGTTTGACCCCAAGTTCTTTGAATGCTTCAAGGTACTCGTTTAGAGTCAGATTTGGTGACGATGGGTCAAGGGGTGATGCCCAGTTTATTGATAGTCTTTCAGGTTCTAACCCGGCAAGCTCCATTAGTTTCCGGGTCATCTTGACCTTCTTTCCTGCCTGGATGTTGCCCTCCCTGAAGTGGCAGTCTCCCTCCGGGCAAGCCATTAAGAGAACACCGTCATATTCGCCGTTTAATGACTCGAAAATGTGGACCGGGTCAATCCTACCTGTGCATTTTACACCCACGTGTTTTAATTCAACCCCTGATGGCTCGGGTTTGAAAGTGTCCGGGTTTGTGGACCAATCGCATGTGAAAAGTAGCACTTTGGGTTTGCTCACTGGGGTGCACCTCCGGTGATTTCCCCAATGATGCATGAGTCGCTGAGTTTCTTCATCTCTATTGCCCTGTCAGGGCAGCTTGATGCGCAGATTCCGCAGCCCTTGCAGTTGATCTCGTCAACTTCAGCCAGACTGAGGTCATCCTTTGTGATTGCGTTGTATGGGCAGACGGTGATGCATGTGCCACATCCGCTGCAAGAGTCCTTGTCAACTGATGCCTTGTCCAGTTGACAAAAGCCTTCTTTTTCCAGACACATGTCACAGGGCCCGCACTGGAGGCATCTTTGGGCTTCAGTGATGCCCTCGGTTCTTGAGAAACTGAACTCAACCTCATCGAAGGTCTTTGCCCGTCTCCTTGGGTTCAGGTACCTGGGATGGGTCCTTGGTCGTAGTTTTATGTCGGTGTCCTCGGTTTGCCAGGTCTTCTCCTCGTAGAGTGATTCGTCAAGTTCTGAAATGTCCTTGTTTCTGAGGTATTGGTCGATTGACTCCGCGGCTTTCTTACCGGAGGCTATTGCCTCGATTACTGAGCTTGGACCGGTTACGCAGTCTCCTCCGCCGAATAAACCAGGGATATTGGACCTTAAGGTCTGGGCTGAGACTTCCAGTGTCCCCCATCTGTTGAAATTTGTTTTCTTGGGCAGGAAGGTTAGATCAATTGACTGCCCGATTGCGGAGATTATTGAGTTGAAGGGCAGGATTTCTTCGCTTCCCTCAATGGGGACAGGGCGCCTTCTCCCTGATTCATCTGGATCTCCAAGGGTCATATGGATGCATTCAACTGCTACGACTTTTCCGTTGTCTCCGATTATTCTTGTGGGGTTTATGAGTTCAACGTATTTGATTCCCTCTTCAAGAGCCTGCTTGACTTCCTCTTGGGTTGCGGGCATTTCGTTGACTGAACGCCTGTAGAGTATGATTACTTCTTCTGCACCCAATCTGAGAGCAGTTCTGGCAGCGTCAATGGCTACGTTCCCACCACCAACTATTGCTACTTTTCCGGTGAACTGGATTTTTCGTCCTTGATGGATATCCCACATCATCTCGATCGCTGAGAAAGCCCCAGAGAGGTCTTCCCCGGGAATATTCAGTTCATAGGTTTTTTGGGCACCGACAGCTACGAATACAACGGAGTAATTTATTGAGAGTTGCTCGTAGGATACATCTTTCCCGATTTCCACGCCTGTCTTTAGGTTGACTCCCAAGCCGTTGATGTACTCAACTTCATCGTCAACAATCTTTTCAGGTAAACGATACCTTGGGATGTGTGACCGGATCATTCCTCCGGGTTTTTGGTCTCGCTCGTACAGCGTTACAGAATATCCATTTTTAACCAGTTCATATGCTGCGGTCAGACCGGTTGGACCTGCGCCAATAATAGCGATTTTTTCTTCGTGGATTACTGGGATGGCCACAGGTTTTGCTAGTTTATTTGAGTAATACTCGGTTTCAGATACCAGCCTCTTGAGCAACCTAATGCTAACTGCTTCGTCCACTTTGTTCCTGTAGCATGCTTCTTCACATGGTGCAAAGCAAACCCTTCCGCAGATAGCGGGGAATGGGATGGTGTTTCGGATTACCTCAAGCGATTCATCAAAACGTCCCTGAGTAACCAATGAGACGTATGCTTGAACGTTGATATGTGCCGGGCAGGCAACCTGACATGGGGATGAGAATAGTTTTCCTGATGGCCTAGGGTATACCTGTCCTGCTAGGGTATCTCTGTCTGCTGTGCCCTTCATGTTTTCCACTGTCAAGCAATCACCATTAGTAAATTGGTATCCAGTTATCCGACCATCCTAATAAAATGAAAACCTTGTACATTATTCAAGAAAAGAATGGCAAACTATGGCATTTCAACAGTAAGAAAAGTGTATATCGTGCATATTAACAAAGTTTGGTGGAAATAATGTTCACATAGTTAAAATGGGTCAGAAAAGGTCTTGAATCTGTATCAGGTAAATGGGTTCAGAGCCTTCCTGAAGAACAGGAGATATAATCATTTTCAGTTTGATAGTACCTTCATTATTTGACTCCAACAAACCTGCATCTTGTAGTTCAGTGAAATTGTACTCGGCTTCATGAGATATTGAATCACTCACGAACAGGTTCCCACGAATCTTTTTGTACACTTCTGGTTCGGAAAGAAGATTGAACCCGGAACATTTCTCGTCAAGTCCAAGAATTGATTTGAAGTTAGTATTACACCTTGAGATATCTCCATCAATTGTTGAGAAAGCTAGACCAAGGGGTGAGAGGTCAAACAGTTTATCGAATCTGTGTGTGGTATGGAGGAGAGAAGATTCTATTCGTCGTATTGATGTTACATCCCGTAGGAAATAGACTTGAGATGGGGTGCCCATAAAGATCATGTTCTGGAGACTGCCCATTACTCGACGAACTGTGTTATCGTCTCCTTTGATATCAAATTCGAAGGGGATGACTGAGTTCTCTGATATTATTCTTTGGAGAGACATCCATGTTAATTCGTCGGGGTCACATGCTTCGATATAGTTCATGAAATTCTTTCCAATTAGACAGCCTTCAGCGTGAGCTCCAAACAGTTGAGTTGCTGCGTTGTTTGAGTATATTATTTGGTTATCGTGGACTACTATAATCGCTTCAGGGTTTGATTCGAAGACTACTCGGTATATTTGTTCGGCTCTGTTTTTTTTCACGGATTGTCTGATACTGTTCAGTAGGACCTCGTAATGTGTAGGTTCAATTTCTTTACGGATATAATCATGGATGCCTAGCTGGAATGCCCTCTGGGCTACTTCTTCACTCCCTTGTCCTGTGTAGAGGATAAATGGAATGTTTTTGAGAGGCATAACTTTCTCTGCAAAGTCAATTCCATTCATCCCAGGCATAACGTAATCGGATACAATGCAATCAAACCCATCCTCGGCCACTAGTTTAACTGCGTCATAAGGTGAATCACAGGATACTACATGGACAGACTTGTCAATGTGATCGAACACCAGTTTTAGCATCTGTAACTGGGAAGGATCATCATCAACATGGAGAATCTTGAGTATTTCTGTACTCAAATTGTTCCCTCATGAACATTAATAGTTAGATCTGAAGACTCTATTTTTTATCACTCTCATTCCGTCTACCACACGCACGCGGCGAAAGGATAAAGATGAAGAATGTGTCATGTTTTTTAATTCTTTGCCTCTAGGCGAAACGCATCATAATATCAGCGAGGATGTCAACGATTGGGGATAGAGGTCCGAAACCTGATCCGAGTTTTTTCAGGTATAAAATGTCCTGTTTTGTGAATATTTTGAGGAGAATGAAGCCTAGAGCAAAGATGGAGAGGGATAATAATCCACCAGCAATAAGTTCGTACCATGAATTGAGTGAAATATTGGATACGAATGTGTATACCAAGGAATATGAGCTGATTGATATCACTAACATTTTCGCTAAGAAAATGTAGTCGATCTTGAAATTGAAGAAATTCTGAATTGCTCGATAGTTTAGTATACTGCTTAACCCAGGTAGGAGTATTCGAATTGCTAAGAGCCCAAGAACTTGATAGCGTGAAATCAGTATCAAACTTAGTGGAATAGCGATTATAAACCGAACTAATGTTGTCTGCAATAGTGTTGTGTTTTTCTTTTGACTGCTTAGAAGTGATCCATTACAGACATTGCCAACTCCAATAAACACGAATGAGAGCATAAACAAACGAAGGAATTGGGCGGCGTAAATGAATGAATTTTGATAAATTATATTTACAAATTGGTCTGCAAGCGCCATTACAGTAAAAACAATAGGATAGCCAAATAAAGTAGAATATTTTACGGAATTCACATATAGGAACTCTAAGTCTCTACTTTTTTCATCAAGTTTTGAGAACAAAGGAAAGATAGTTGCTCCAATAGGGACTGTGATGAAACTTAGTAGCACGCTAAAGTTTAGTGCTGCTGAATAATTTCCTATTAAACTAAAATCAGTCCACATACCGAGCAAAGTCGTGTATATATGAGGTAAAACACCGCCGAGTAATGAAGAAAGATAAAGAGGCCATCCATATCCAAGGATTAATTTAATTGCTTCTTGATGAGTAAACGATTCTTCAGTTGGAGAAAGGCTTCTGTAAAGTAATATGATCATTACCAATCCCAATAGTCCGCTAATCAAAGTTGGAATTGCGTGACCCACTACAGCGCCGAGAGTTCCCCACCCAATATATACGAGAAGAGGAGAAGCGATGCTTTTGAATATGGAGTATGTTAGGTTTACTGCGCTCCGCATCTCCATTCTCTCATAACCAGTTGTTACTCCCATAGATACCATGACCAGGGCTTGTCCGATGATTCCAATTGAAAGATATTTTATGTATATCTCCTGCTCTGGTGCATTATACAGATTATTAGCGATGACTCCGGACAGGGAATAAACAATCAGAGTCATGACCACTCCGGCTGACAACGATATTAACAAACCAGCCTCGATAATCACCTTAACGTGGCCATATTTTTTCTCATGTCGATACTGTGCTACATATTTTACTAAAGCTGGGTTTACACCTAGATATATGATGAGCATTGCTATCTGGACAACTGATTGTGCTACGTTAAACGCGCCATATTGAACATCTCCAAGTAGGCGCGCGACGAACATCATCCCAAAGGCTAGGATAAAGGTCGATAGAATTTGACCAATTAATAGGATTAATCCTCCCCGGGTAGTGGTTTTTACCATTTCCCCTATACTTTCATCCAAATAGTTCGCCTATTAGTTGTATTAAGGCTGTTTTCTTTGATAAATTGGTTCCTCATTGTGTGTTGGCTTATTTTCCATGTGTAATCGTTTTATGTATGTCTGAAGATACTTTGTATTAACGAGGATAACCTTTGGGGGAGATTATTTGAGCACAAGTGAAGTAATACACTGTCCAAACTGTAACGAAGACGTTCCAAAGACACTCTACTGCTTGAACTGTGGTTATCCACTTTACAAGCTTGAAGGGGAGAAAAAAGCCGAGGAAACTCCAATAGTCGAGGCTGTGTCAGAGCCAGAACCTATTGTTGAACCTGAAGCAGAGATTGATATGAGTGTTGAGTACGAGCCACCTACCGAGACATTCATAGAGGAACCTGTTGAAGAGCCTGAGCCCACCCCTGAACCAGAACCAATTCCGGAGCCTGTGGTTATTGAAGAACCTGAACCGGAGCCAGAAGTGGAGATGGAGGTAGAAGAATCACCGGGCCCAATTTGGGAAGCACCAAAAGAGGAAGAAATACCTATTGCGGAGCCTGAACCAGAACCGGTTTGGGAACAGCCACAAGAGGTGGAAGTACCTGAAGTGGAGCCTGAAGCAGAACCAATTCCAGAGCCGGTTGTAGAGATGGAACCTGAACCGGTTTATGAGGCGCCTGTTGAGCCCGAGCCAGTACTTGAACCAACAGTTGAGCCTGTAGTAATCACACAAGAGGAGAGAGAAGAATACATGATGAACGACTTAAAAATTGATTTCGCACCTGACCCATTGACCAAGGAAGTAATGGAGAACTTGGCGAAAAATATCACACTGAAGATTAGGTTAACAAGGCTACTTAGAGAGAACGCTGTGAAGGAAGAGACCTTCAAGAAGCTCTTTGACAGCTATGTTGACCAAGGAAGACTGTGGGTAAGCAGAAGGGATGACATCATCCGAAGATTCAAGTCGGACTTGGAAAGGATGGAGCAGGAGCTCGTATCCGCCAGAAAAGACTTTGAACTGCTTGAGATCAGGAAAAACATCGGAGACGCCGGTGACAGCGAGTACAACGTAAAGGCACCCGCATACAAGTGGGACATCGAGCACCTTGACACCGAGATCAAGACCTGTGTTGGGGGTATCCAGTACATGGTAAACTTGCAGGCACTTGTTCCAGAAGAAGAAATTGGTGTACTAGAGCAGTTGGCCCAGACAGATTACTCTGATGTGGACAACATCGAGGGCGTAACTTCTGACACAATCGCGAAGATGAAGGAAACTCTCGCGGAAGCCCTAAACACTCTTCAGGGCTAAACTTTTTTCTCTTCAATTTTTAAAAACAGCCACAGGGCTGCAAGTATCAACATTATTCCAGGTAGTCCAAAGATAAGATAGCTGAAAGACAAGCCTCCCATAATGGACGTTACCATGGAAGTGAATGGTGTACTGAACAAGAACACAGTTACAGTAATGAAAACGGATAAGAAAGCATAAACAACGCTTAACCTTGACTGTTTTTCAAATAGATGATCAAGTTGGTATTCATCTACGCCTCGGCTGCGAAGATCATCTAGATCAGCCCTACTCTTGGAAATGAAGTACAGTGATAGATACCCGAAAAGGATGATTGCTCCTGTGAGGAAAATGGGTAATGAACTTCGTGTTGGTTCAAGAATCTGCGGTCGTTTGATGAGGTTTAACCAGTCGAGCCGGGAGTAGCTCATTGCCTCGGGTGTTATAAGTAGCAGATTGATCTGGTAAATATCGATTATATCCTCAGGGCTCCCCATGTAATAGTCGTAGATTATGAGTAACGCAACTATTGCGGTCACAATTAGAGGGATGTAAAGCGTGACTTGGGAGGATGAAACGGCTTTGATGTTGAACATCCTCAGAATTTGGTTTATTCCACCTGCAATTGTCAGGTAGAGTGAGGACTGGAAGAAGCTGCTGATGGCTAAGTAGCTGCTTAGAAGTGTAATTCCACCTTCATATCCCCGGATTATATACTCTCGACTCATCGGTGCGTCACCTGTGATAACAGTACATCAGTAATGGAGTGTTGGGAGGGATTCCAGTTTATCGCCGTGATCCCGAGGTTTCTCAAATCGCTGACCTGAGCGTTTTCGTGGTGTTCCAGCAGTCCAGCTGCGGTCTTGTCACCTCTTTTGGATATGGAGAGACTGTAACCTGATACGTTTATGAGCATCACATTGGTCATGCTCCTGCTTCTGCGACTGTATTTCCTGAAATCCATGATGCCTTTTGTTAACTCGGGTTGGTTTTTTCCGTTTAACCTTGAAACAATCACAAAGAGAGGGTTTGTACCATAGATGTGTCCTTTCATCTGGTTTACGGCTTCGGATAATGAGCTTTTTGAAGCCTTTAACTCGGTGTTTAGTAGCATCCTGTGGACTTTGAACAGTTGGACTTTCCCGGTCTCGGGAAAGAGGAATAGGTTTTCTCTTGAGGATGTTGGAGAAAGTGTGCTGTCGCTGTTGAATAAGCATAAACCAACCATACATTGTCTTGAAAGATAATACTCAGAAAGCCCTAGGGTTGCCTGCACGGCGTACTCGAAACTGTTCTTTAAACTGGTTCCTAGTCCAAGTGTGGAGGATGTGTCGAGGAATATGAAGACCACTCTTCTGCCTTCGCGTTCATACTCGTTTACGGTTGGTTTGCCCATTCCTCCCTTTCTTGCTGTTGCTTTCCAGTTTATTTGCCTGTAAGAGTCACCGTGAGAGTATTCCCTGAGTTCCTTGAAAGTGGTGGTGGGTACACCGATTTTGATTCGAGATTCCGCTGGCATTGGAATTTGGGATAGGAGTTTTTGTCTCCTGATTCGTTTTGCTGTCAGGGTCCTTGGTTTGATGATTAAATCGGTTATTTCTGGGAACCGCCCCAGTTTGGTAGGTTTCAAGCCGAGGGGGTGACTGACTTCCCAGAATGGGGCTTGAATAGAGTACACTCCGCGTTTGGTGCATTTCATTATATAATTAAATGTAATATCTCGGTGCTCATCATCAACCCAGAAGCTTTGGATATTGTTCCCCTCGGTTAACTCAAAGTGGGGGGGAATGTCGCCGCCAAGTGTCAATAACCCGGTTCCATTCTCAACTTGTATTTTGTATTCGACGGAATACTCGTCATCAACATAGAGGATGTTTGACTCCATTACAGGGCTGATAATGGGTTCACTCGGTGCTGAGATACTTGTAGAGATGATTGTGAATAGGAGAGAGATTAACCCGAGTCCAATCAGGACACTGTTTCCGGTGATCATACCTGTGAACGTGAAACCAAGTGCTGAAAGCGCAAGCTTCAGAGGGTCCAGGGTGAACAAAATATTTACCTTCGTATGATTTCTTTCGGTGCCTCGATATGCTCCAGTATTTCCTTGATGATACTCTGGGGTGTTATTTTGTCTTCGAGTGCGTACTCAAGCTTCATGATGAGCCTGTGGGCGAGAGCATCAACTGCGTAGTGTTTAACGTCATCTGGGATCACATAGTCTCTTCCGTTGATAGCTGCATTTGCTTTTGCTACCTTGTATAGGCTGAGTCCTCCTCTTGGGCTTGCTCCAACGTCCACGTATGGGCTGTCTCTTGTGGCTCGGACGATGCGTGCGATGTAGAGGTATATCTGGTCGTCTACATAGATTTCCTTTTCAATTAGTTCCTGAAGGGCTCTGAACCGTTTTGTGGTTGTGACGCTTTGGACTTTCTCGGTTGGGTCATCCTGACCCCAAGCAGATCGTCTTTTCATGATGTCTGCTTCGGATTCTTCTGTCGGTACGTATCCTGTTGAGAGTTTGATTAGGAAACGATCGAGCTGGGCTTCGGGTAAGGGGTATGTTCCCTCCAGTTCGATTGGGTTCTGGGTTGCAATTACGAAGAATGGCTGCTCAAGTTTGTGGGTGACGCCTTCTATAGTGACTTGCCGTTCCTCCATGCACTCTAGAAGAGCGGATTGTACTTTTGGTGGGGATCGGTTAATCTCGTCCGCGAGCAAAATGTGGGTGAATACCGGACCCTTTTCAAGACTGAATTCTCCGGTGTTCATTCTCCAGACCCTTGTACCTGTGATATCGGAGGGCATTAGGTCAGGGGTGAACTGTACTCGGCTCCAATCGCATCCAGTTGTCTTTGCGAATATCTTTGCTAGCAGGGTTTTACCAAGTCCAGGGTTGTCCTCAAAGAGTATGTGCCCGTTGGCCAGTGCGGCTGCCAGTACTTTTTGCAATAATGATCGGTCCCCTACGAAGTAGGTTAGGACAGTGTCCAGTATCTGGTCTGTTGTCGGTTTCACTTCGCTGAATTGCATGGAGAGGCCTCTACAGAGTTTCTCATAGTCTATGGGTTTTAACTGTATGGAGTTAAGAACAGTCTTTCTATTCCATTTTCAGTGGAGGACAGGTTCTACTATATCTTTATTGATGTTAAAACGGTGTTGATAACCTGTTTTCTTCGCTGGAGGTTGAACTTTTTGTGGTTCTGTATCTGCCAGGGGAACCCTATGCGAGGAGCTTTGGTGTCTTGGTACCCTATAATGAGTCCATTTATCTGGCTTATTTGATTCATTGATAGGTTTGAGTCGTTTAACAGTACAGCTAGGTGAGTGACTAGGTCATCCTTGAGTCCATAATCAACGAAACTCTCTACAAGCCGGGATAGTAGCTCTAACTGGGGGTCACTGACGGTTTTTACCTGCTGGAGGTGTTTCCTCCAAGCGCCAGTCACGTCTTCAATAATCAGTGAGTTCTCTGCGTATTCTTTCAGGTTATGATATCCTAAATAGAAACATGCACACACGAGTAGCCATTCTCCAATGGTTAGGAACTGTGGGTTCACACCGGAGTAGATGAATAAAAAGTTCCTGACGAAGAACAAATAGTATAGTATCGCAAAGTTGATCACGGTTACGCGGGAGAGGTTTTCGCCCACAGTTTTACTCATAAACCGTAGGTAACTGTTCGGGTGATTGGTACCTAGTCCGGATAACGCCATGAGGCTTGTCAAAGCGGTGCTGATTATGATTATATTGTTGATTGGTTCGGCTAAGCCTGATTCGAGTATTGTTCTCAGGGAGCCTCCGAGGCTTGTGTTTAGCGTTGACATTAGTATGGGGTATAGTTGGAGCCATGTGTTGCTACCGATGTAACCTACAAGTAGGATGTAGATGCTGGTGATGATTGGCTCGAAGAGTTGGTTGATGTCATTCAGTACTTGAATGATGACTTTGTGAAGCACTGAGAATAGTGATGAGAACAGGAAAAACCCAGCTATGGGTTTCACCCAAAGGGGGACAAGGACCCAACCTGATAGAAGGTACACGAAACCGGTTATGCTCATGGTTTCTAGCCCCTCGGATATGGTGAGTGCGATATCCCCGACCACAAGTTTCTCGATAAGTAGCGAGATATACCGGAAAAGAAGTAAAACGGTCAACGGTAAACCAAGGAATGACAGGTTGATCTGGAAATCCATGCCTAGAATTGAGAAGGGAAACGTGATCTGCTGGAGGACAAGGAACCAGACAGTGATGAGTATCCCCGCCATATAGGCAGCGCTTGGTAGGGCGAGTTCCTTAACTGTCTTCTCCATTTAATGCCTCCTTGTATCGCCTCATCTCTCTGAAGAAACGAGTGTAATGTTCACGTTTTACCTCGTGCAGGCTATAGTTTGCCTCCTCGAATATGAATACCAGCTCCCGGAGAGGTTCATGCGCAGCGTCTGGAGTTTCCTGTTTCAGGTACTCGTAGAGTTCTCTGGCTGTATAGTTATCCCGGATTGTCTGGAACATTTCTCGGGACTCTTTAAACCTGTTGTTGAAAAGCCGGATGATCTCGTCCCGGTACTCGACGATTTTTACGTCAAGACCTGTCCTCAACTCCTCTGTTGCATGTACTAGGGTGAGTCTGTGAATGCCAAGTGTACTGACTGTTTCCTCGTGTCTGATTTTTCCTTCTAAATCTGATGATTTGTTTGATATCACGTTCTCGTTGAGTAGGAGAGACAATGTTTCGGCCGTCCTAGGGGTTTGATCCTCATGCGAGCAAATCCCTTGTATAGTTAATGGGGTCTCGTGGTCCCAAACAGCGGGTAAATCTGGTTCGATTTCGGGTAATGTGATACTGAGTTGGTTGGACCAGGCTTGGCTTATCAGTTCCATGTCCTCGATTTCAACTAGTTTTGTCTGCCTTTGGTCTCTAAGGTAGAATATACCGGCTACTCCTCCAATCAGGAGGATCAGGGCAGATAGCTGGAGTAGAGGGAACTTTGTAGGGGAAATTATTGATACTGTTTGGCTGGTGGATGAGGCAATATAATTTGTTTTGCCGGGGTAATTGGCGTTCACCTCAACTCGTCCCGACTTTGGCGGGAGTTTTATCTCAGTCTCTGCGATTCCGGTTGAATCTGTGAATATTTCCTTGTTGAAAGTTGTGTTTTGATGATTATATGTGATATTTACAGGCTGCGACGCTAGAGGAGTTCCTTTATCGTCGGTGAGGGTGACTTTTACCCCTGTTTTTTTATCGGCTTCCCCAGATACTGGGGTTTCAAGCATCATATGGACTCTGGATTTTACTACAGCGAACTCTGTGCTTGATCTATGGTCATTTAATATCTCGAACACCAGAGGTGTTGCACCGAGTTCCGTTGAGTCTGGCACGGTTTTAGCGATGAAGAACTCTCCGTGTTCATTTGTCACGGAGTTTATGTTGTCACCAAGGATGGACATGGACAGGGGTTCTAGGTCTCCCACCATTTCCTCGGCTTTGATTTGCCCCCGGATAATGTTTCGTTCACCTCGCACGAGAACGGTTTCCGCGGGGAGACCCACCTGTAACGGTACCGAAGTTATGATCCGGGCAGTATCAGCACCGAGGATATAGCCGGTGCCCGGCCAACTGAACTCCAGGGTAACAGGTCCTTCGTCTGAACTGGTGCCCAGGTTTAAGGTCCCTTGTTGGTTGGTTTTTAGGTTGAAGTCGTTGTCATTTACTGTGGCGACACAATCAGCCAAGGGTATTGTCCGGTTTGTGTTATGGTCTACAAGTGTGGCGTTGACGCTGTATGTACGGCCTGCAATTACTCTTGGAGGTGCCTGGATTATGAAGCTGGTCTCCGAGAACGCTGTCAAGGGTGGGTCGCTCCATGAGTCCAGGTACGTGTCGTCCCCGATTGTGTGGGCGTCCACCATGTACTCTCCGGCAGGTAGATTCGGGGGGAATAGACACGTGATGTTGAACAGCCCATCGATGAGAACGCCCTGACCGGAGAGCATTCCTGGGTCTGTCTTCGCCTGTTTTAGGTATACAAGGATCTCTAGTCCTGAAACGGGTTGGGCTAGGTCATCTATCACGGTTCCCGCTACTGTGAACTCGCCTCCGACGTTGACTGTTGAGTCCTGGTGGGTGATGTTTGTGAATGTGGGAGTCAGGCCTGTTGGGTCAATTACTTGGGGTCCGGCGATGGGTGTGGCGTCGAATATTATCCATCCTAGGTCATCGAATAGTACTTCGGTGTAGGCGTGCGCCTGCATCGAGGTTACGTCTTGGACCTCTGCGTCTGGGTTAACCAAGTAGCCTGTGACAAGTCTGGCTGGGATTCCAATGGACCGGGTCAACATTGTTAATGCTGACGCGAAGTCGGTGCATATCCCTTGCTGCTCGTAGAAAAGGAACCAGACAACTGGGTCAACGTCTGGGGGCTCAGGCTGGGCTGAGATGTTGTAGGGGAAACTTGTTTGCAGGTAGCCTTTCAGGGCGTTTACTTTGGCGTATGGTGTAAGTTCATATCGAGTTACGTCGGAAGCGATGGCGTTGATTCTGCTGTCAAGGGTTTCATCTATCTGGAGGTAGGGTTCAAGGAGGTATGGGTCCGCGTTGGTAAGCGTGTCCGACGTAAAGGTGTATGTGTTCCCTGAGACTTGGTACCTTGTTGAGTGTGGTTGATCAGGTTTGAAGAGCTTGAGCTCGGGGTAATATGTGGAGTTGACGTCTATGTCTAGTTGAACAGGGTCTTGTGGTCCAGGCAGGTACCCGTTGAACGTGAGAGAGGGCTCCACGATGAAGCTGTTCTCGGTTTCGTCTTCGTATCCGGTGATGAGGGACTCGATGATGTGCCCTTTGTACTCTATGGGTAGTGCGGGGTTCTGGTACCAAGTGCCGTTGTAGTACTCTCCGACTCCGTCGCGGAGGTACGGTGAGCCGGTTTTTCCGTATATCCTGAACAAGCGTTCTTGTGGGGGGTTCTCTCCCTCGGGGAACTCGAAATCCAAGTCATCAAGAGATCCTCCTAAATCAGAGAGGTTCATGTCTGGTATCTCGTCGATCATGTCTTGGATTTGGGCGGGTGGTGTGGCGTCGAATATAATCCAGCCTAGGTCATCGAATGGTATCTCGGTGAAGGCGTGGCTTTGGATGGGGTAGACTAGCTGCTCATCGGCAAGTGGGTCTATGTAGTATCCTCCGACGAGGCGTGCGGAGAAATCTAGGCTGCGCGCGAGCATAACGAGAGCTGTGTTAAAGTGACTGCAGACGCCTTCTCCTGACTCGTATAGGAAGTACTCTAATGGATCTGTTCCTGGTGGTGGTTCGGGACAGCTGAGGTTGTAGTCGTAATAGTTCTCTAGGTAGGATTCTAGGGCTGTGATTGCTTCATAGTCGGTGGTTGTGTTTTGGGTGATTGCTTCGGCTAGGTTCTTTAGATCTGAGTCTAGGTACTCGGGTACGTCGAGGTACTGTGGTATGTTTTCCACGTTGGATGCGTTTTTGAGGGCGTCGCTGTACTCGTAGAGCATGTATTCGACTTCGTATGCTCCTGGTACGTCTGGTACTTGGAATATCTGTTGGTCTTCAAAGAACTGGGCTGGGTTTGATAGGTTGAGGCTTAGGGGGTTGCTGGGGGTGGGTATGTACCCCATGGTGTCTGTGAGTGGTGTTATTGTGATGTTATATTGGTTGAAGTCGGTCCAGAGGTCAACGTCAAGGTTTAGGGTTTCTCCTTCGTAGGTGATGCTGTCGGTTAGCGATGTGTCCCATGTACCGCTAAAATAGTCATCATATGTTTGAAGGCGAAGATATTCTGTGCCAGTTTTGCCTAGGATACTGAGGAGAGGTTCCGGGTCAACGTTTCCTAGATCAAGTTCTGGTGCTTGAAGGTTTGTCATCTCGGGGTTTGAGGGTAGGTCTAGGTCAGGTAACGAGAAGTTGTAGTCTGGACGTGGTAGTTCGTCTAGTGCTGGCACTTCGTTTAAGGTTGTTACGGCGGTTGTTAGTAGTAAATACGCGGCGACAAGCATAGTAACAAGTAACACTGTGCGTCGTTGCCGCTCCATAATCTGTTTTCACGTGTTGACGGTTAAAAGGGTTCTAGATTACACGTACAGAATGATTAGGAGTGTATTTACAAGGGTAGTTTTACAGTGAAAGTTGATCCTTGACCTATGGTTGAGTCAACAGATATAGTACCTTGATGCGCATCAATTATCTGTTTACATATGTTTAATCCGATGCCCATCCCAGAGCTTTTTGTCGTAAAGTATGGATTAAACATTTTATCGAGGACCTCAGAAGACATTCCTATGCCAGTGTCCTTGACCGTGATAGCTGCGTAGTCATCTAGCTTGTTGATGGAAACTGTTACTTTACCTCCGTCTGGCATAGCCTCGAACGCATTGAATACTAGATTATTAACAACTCGGTTGATTTTTGCTTGATCATAGTTACAGTATAAGATACCTTGTGAGGATGTGAAAACAAGTTCAATAGTGTTTGATGGAATAAGAATGCTGAGAGATTCCTTCACAGTGGCTACGAGGTCTCCTAGTACTTTGACCATGTTCCCTGTTAGAGTTCGTTCACCCAAATCTGTGATTATTTCGTTAATTCTATCAACGTTCTCATCGATAACATTCAGAGAATGATTGACGTCTCCAATTTGGTTTTTTACCAAATATACGCTGTTCTTGATAATTGATAATGGTCCTTTCAAGTCATGGTTTACCATGTTGGTTACCCGAGAAATCCCTTGAATAGCCTCGTCAGATCGTTCATGTTCAATTTGTTTAACTTTGGTTACATAGTTGATTCTGGCTAATGATGCCGAAACATGTGATGCTATTATTTCAACGAGTTCCTTATCATCTTCGTTGAAAGCGTTTAGTTCTTCACTCTCAATATTAATTACTGCAGATACCAGGTTGTTGACTGTAATTGGAACAGCGAGTTCAGATAATATGGTAATATTATGGTTTTGAATGAAATCAGGGTCGTGAATGAAATCAGGGTCTTTTCTTACGTCCGGAATTAACTGGGATTTACCTGTTTTAATAGCGCGGACAGTAATTCCTGGCCCGTTTAACGGGTAAATAATTGGAGGATTTTCACTGCTTAGATGTTTAAACACGATTGTGTCATTTTCTATTAATCCAAGACTGTATGTTTGAAAATCAAGTACTTTTCCAAGGGTTTCAAATAAATTAGCGGCAACGTCATCAACTGTGTAAAGGTTTCCTGATTGGGCAGCATGTCTGTGGAGAGCTCTTAGTCGGTTTGTGTGTAGTATTCTCCGTGTTTCTAGTTGAATACGAGTTAAGGCATTAGACATATGAGATGCCATGGCCTCAACCATCTTGACGTCAAGTTCAGAGAAAAAATCTGGGTTCTTATTTTCAATGTTTAATAGATATTGGACATCGTCATTGTAAATTACGGGGACTACGAGTTCAGAACGCATTATTTCATTCCTATTGCCCTGTATATAATCGGGGTCTAGTTGCGTATCTGTAATTAACTGGGTTTCACGGGTTCTAACTACCCTACTTGTTATCCCTGGTCCGTGAACAGTAGTGATTAACCTTTGACCCAAAGACAGGGTATCGATAAGGGTCACTCCTGAAACTCGAATGATATCTACAATTGTGTATCCTAGAGTGTTTGAAAGTGCATCAAACGTTGATTGCAATACATTTTGCACTGATTCGGCCTGAGCTAGCTCACTTATGTGACTATGGAGGGCTAGTAACTTGTCGGTTGTGTTTTCGAGGTTTTGGTTTGTTATTGTTTCATCAGATATATCTCGGGATAAATGGATTTCAGCGGGAGTGCCTCCCCATAAAGCTGCAAAGATACTGGTTTCTAGATAGAGTATGTTCTCTTGTAGGTTAATTACACGATATCTAACGGGAGCTCCGAGATCCTGTTTATGTGCTTTTTCTACCTGTTCTTTATCGTCTGGATGAATGCTATCATCTGCGTTGACCCCAACTAGATCTTCTAATGATTTGAATCCGGAGAGTTTTATGCACTGTTTGTTTGCATAAACGATCTTTCCATCAATTCGTACGCTGACAGCAATCGGTAGTGCATCTATTAATTCTACTGGAATATTCTGAATCTCCAATTGGGTCACTCTATTTATTATACCAACTATGTTCTCGACAAGTACTATAAAAAATACTTGAAATGGGACATGGTTTCTGCTCTGGATGTTGTTGTTTTAAAAATATGGAAAATAATGGGGATTTCCCCATCAATTCAATTAGCTTAAACTAGCTTTACGTTGACTGCTCTTGGACCCTTATCGGAGTCTTCGAGATCGAACTCAACTTTCTGACCTTCTGAGAGCTCTGTTGCTCCCTCTAGGCATGAGTAATGAACGAATACGTCATCCTCTCTTCCTTCTACGTCGATGAAGCCGAAGCCTCGGTCGAGCCATCTTTTTACTGTACCTTCCAAACATTTCACCTCTTAGTCTTGAATGTAGTGCATAGTGCACTTACTGAGTGTCTCTTAGCAACACTCTAATTTAAGAACTTGACGGAAATTACCTAACTTCAGCGTATATTATATCCGATTTTGAAGGTGAAATTATTTGAAACCGTGCGTGCATTTTATTACTTTAAAATGAAAATATTTTGGTTTGTTAATGATCCAATTGGGTACGATTTCAATAAATGAAACCTTACACTCATGACATGTCAAAAGTATTTGACCACTACAATTTCGACGAAAATGATCTCTAACTCTTGCACTGAAGAACAAGTGACTCCTCCACGAACTACCGAATCGGAACATCTTGGAAACGCAGAGTCTCAACAAGAACACAAAAAATGGACTTTATCACAACAAACAAAAAACCATGAAAGGACAAGATTTAAGAAAAAGGCGGATGATTTAATCTCAATAAAAACAATATAATGGTAGATAATAGTATAAATAGGATATAAAACGTGTTACACACAGTTTTCGGTTGGTTAAAGGAAAAATATCATTCTAGATTGAATTGTTTATGAACGTTGATGATTCAAATAAAATGTAGTGGACACAAATCAAAATATAGTTAAAAAAAACGGAGTATTGTTCATTATTCATTCGTAATTGGATCTTTATGAAACTCGTAGATGTTTAGGATAATAATTTGGGGTGAAAGGAAAAAATAAAGTCAGGATTAATCGAATTTTCTTTTCCCAACAGGTAAAACATCATGGTCCCCCCAAGAAATGAATAACAGGTCAGGGTGTGTATCACTTAGAGTAGCCATCTCAATGGGGGCTCCCAAGTTATAGTACATCTGTATTTTGATTCTGCTATCGAGGAAGCCGTGGTTCTCCAAGAGTTTCTGACTGTAATGACCTTTTATTATCTGACTGTTCACGATGTTGATGTTGTTTTCATCAAAATACGTTGTTGCGTTGAATAACAGGTTGTTCAAAGCATCTGTTCTGTCTTTCAGAGTCAACATGTCTACAATATATCCTACGGGGTAATGGGGGTTGTATCGGTTTATTCTGAGAACAGAGTAACCGAGCATGTTTTCACCCTCGGAGATTATGGATATTCGGTAGTCTCCGAGTTTTGGGTACGCATATTTCCAGTTCAAGTACTCTTCAGATCGTTTTACCATGAAACGATACTCATCGGATATTTTTTCCAGAAATGGGGTGCAGCCAGTGAAACGGTCTTCAAGTGAAATTTGGAGGTCTTTGTTTATTGTTCCTTTGCGTGTTGTTAACTGGTTCCATTTCTGTAGCCCTTTTACGCCTATTCCTTTCAATGAGCCGTATTTCTCAGGCATCGTATCGAGTTGAAGATCAATATCTCGTATACGAGTCATGTTTACTAGAGTTTTTGGGAAGAAAGGTCGCCGATTCTTCGGTGTGGAAGAGTCTTGATAACTCTTGATTAATAATGGGTTACGTGTAATAAAATACCTAAAATGTATTCCCAGATGTTCCTGGTTCTTCTCGGTGCATCTACTAGTACGAGAGCTAAGCCCCATTCCCCGGTAATCAGGATGAACAGCAAAATCCAATGCAGTAGCACCGGGTATTTCCTTATCAATTAACTGTATTTTTAACGTATTTGTATGATGACATGAAACAATTTTGGTACCATCAACACCAACACTGATCTCAGATGGAAGAGGAGTTTCCAGATATTTCCAACGCCAATACTCAATCGGAGATAACTCAGTATCAACATGAGGCCATCCATTAAACGTGGAATCAAGAAGAGATACGATACCCGCTTCATCCCCCTCCAGATATTTCCGGATCAATATATTACTCATGTTCATATAGAAAATGCGGACATATTAGTAAAATTATCTACTCAAATATACTGTTTTTGCGGCTCATTGGTATTTGGATAAAATGTTTCGGTAATGTAGAACTATGTCTTCTGTCAGAAACACTATTTTGATACTAGGGACGAGATTATATTTCTGGAGTCTATCATAAGGGGTATGGAACAGCCCGTACACCCAAAGTATAATGTCAAATAATACGAGCCGGGGCTGGAACAACAAATAGTTGAATTACTAAAAACGGGGTATGGAGAGTGGCCACTACTTGACATACAGTGTAGCCCTGAGGAGTATTGGAAATGGAAATATCGCGATAACACAACGGGAATACATAACCTCCATGTAGTGTTGGACGATGAAAAGATTATTTGTTGTGATCATGGTCAACCTAAAAGGATTAAAATCAAAGATAAAATCAGAGTTTGCGCCAGTAGGGGGGACCTGACAGTTGACCAAGATTATCGGGGAAAAGGAGTATGGAGTTACAGCAATGAGTATGCAACATATACTGAAAAACGAGAAAACTTTGACATGGTCTACTATCTGACAGGAAACGAAAAAATCATACAAAGAATGAAAAAGATACGCCCACAGTTTCCTCAACGACTAGTCAACTGGGTCATAATCGAGGACATAGAGAAACACATTGAACATATGCCTGTGGAACAGGAATGGCTAATAAAACTCGGAGTCAAAATACTAAAGGCTCTTTCAAGAAAAACAAGAATCGATAAAAACCCCTCACTTGAGATAAAAGAGATTACATATTTTGGAGAAGAGTTCCAGCGTTTCTGGAATATAGTATCCAAAGAGTATCAGTTCATAGTTGAACGAGATACAAACTACCTGAATTGGAGATACACAGACCCCAGACCGGGAAAACATATAATTTATGCAGTTTACCAATCGGGAACCCCACTAGGATACATTGTACTCCGAGTGAATAGATACAAAGAAGAATATCCTGTCGGCTACATTGTTGATCTTTTAACAACCCTGGATGATTCTGAGGTTGCAAGGATCCTCATAGACACCGCTAAACAGTATTTCAAAAAACAAGAAATAAACTTAGTAAATTGTTTGATGGTCAAAGGAAGCAGATATGAAAAAAGTCTAAAGGAAAATGGTTTTCTTGACAGTCGAATAAAAATACATATGTTTTACCAGTCAAACATAGAGGAGGACATTCTATCAAAAGTAGCTCCTCGAGAACTGCATTTTATGTGGGGAGACCATGATAGTCTTCCTCTTGCAGTATCTAGAACATAGAGGTCCATGAAATGTCAGATTACCTAATCAGAACGATATATGATATAGACGAGATTGGTAAAAAACGTTGGAATAATTTTGTCCATCAAGTACCATATAATACAATATTCAGTTCTTATGAGTGGTTAAACACACTTCAAAATGGTGAAAACCTACTTGCTAGGCACGCAGTGATTGAAAAGGAAAAAAACATAATGGGTGTGTTGCCTTGTTTCATATCACAATTAGGAAATACACCATTCAATAGGTTAGATAGTAATAGACCTGGATTTGGGGGTCCTTTAATTATTCATGATAGGAAAAAAACCCTCAGAGATTTATTGAAAGTAACGGGTAACCAAATAAAAGGGAGGATAATTTCCCATAGGATTCTTTCAAACACGTTACGTCATCTAAACTTAAACAAAGTTTTAAATCAAAATGGGTATCGTTTGACGGTTAATAACATAAATACGGTATTTGATCTCTCTGGCTCTTGGAGTCAAGTTTTAGAGAGAATGAAAAAGAATCGTCGGTATGAGATTAAAAGAGCGAACACCGAGGAAATAAATGAGTTAGAGTTTACTCCTAAAAATATAACCAAGTTTATCGAATGCAGTAATAAAGTGTTAACTAGACATAATGCCAGATTACTCAGACCAAAATTCTATTCGCTATTGGCAGAACAATTCGAAGACAGAGCTAAAATATTCACCGTTATGAACGATAAATCGATTATCGGGGGATATTTAGTATTAGTGGATAAAGACAGGAATACAACACGAGTATTAATTGGAGGAATTCCAGATGTTAAGACCCATACTAGATATACTCCGAGTTTGTTCAGGAGAATTTTCGAGTTTACAAGAGAGAAAGGAATAGAGTATGTCGAGTTCGGTTCCGCTCCTGCGGATTTCGAGGACGGGTTATACAGGTTTAAGGAAAGCTTTGGGGGTAAAGATTACCCTGTTTATAGCTGGGAAAAAGGAAATCTTCTATGGAAATCGATTAAGGGGGGAGTTAAAATACTGAACACCTTAACCATAAAAGGGATTTAGGTCAATTCAATCATATTGGGGATACTGTTTTCAATGCTTGTTTCATTGACATACTATGGTTATTCGTAGGCAGGGTTTTGGTTCGACGGGTCACAAGAGTAGCGCAGCCATATTTGGAGCGGCAGCTCTAGGAAATGTTTGCCAGGAGACGGCAGATGAGGTTCTTGAGTTGTTGTTGCGAACCGGTGTGAATCATATTGACACTGCGGCAAGTTATGGTGACAGCGAGCTCCGGATTGGTCCATGGATGGAGAAGCACCGTGGGGATTTCTTCTTGGCGACTAAGACAGAGGAAAGATCCTATCAGGGCGCATTGGACGAGTTCAAAAAGTCACTTGAAAGGCTGCAGGTAACTTCAGTAGATATGATTCAGCTTCACAACCTAACTCATATAGACGACTGGGAGAAAGCAATGGGACCAGACGGCGCGGTTAAAGCGGTCCTTGAGCTCAAGGAACAAGGATACGTGAAACATATCGGAGTGACAGGACATGGGTTAATCGCCCCCGCCATGCATCTACGGAGTTTGGAACGGGTTGAGTTTGACTCTGTGCTTGTTCCATGGAACTATCCAATGTACATGAACAAGCGGTACAGAGAAGAATTCAAGACATTGGTTGAATCTTGCGCGGACCGGGGAGTCGCGGTTCAAACCATCAAAGGAGTTACACGAGGACCATGGGCGGAGAAATGCAGGATCAGGGACACATGGTACGAACCATTGGAAGAGCAAGCTGACCTGGACATGGCCGTATCCTGGGTACTAGGACAGCAAAAGTTGTTCCTCAACACCGCAGGTGACACAAAACTCTTACCGCGGATACTGGAAGCCGCCGAAAAGGAAATATCCAAACCAGGTGACGATGAAATGGATAAGATGGTGAAAAGGCTGGGCATGACGCCTCTCTTCGTCTCCTGATTTCGAGCAAAGTTACCCATTCGTCATCAGAGTTGTTTGGACGTTAATGTTTTCTTTAAAGCTTTTTTCCAGCCTTCGAGGAGTTTTTCTCGTTTTATCTGGCTCATATTTGGGGTAAAGGTTGTGGATTCGGTTTGTAGGTCTGGTAGATCGGATGGTTCCCAGAGGTCTATGGCTAGTCCGGCTAGGTAGGAGGCTCCTCTGGCGGTTGCTTCGATGTTGTTTGGGCGATTTATTGGAATGTTAAGGAGGTCTGATTGGAATTGCATCAGGAACTTGTTTTGAGTGGCTCCTCCATCTACTCGTAGACGGTTTAACGTGTATCCGCTGTCACGTTGCATAGAGTCTATTAGGTCGTATGTTTGGTAGGCTATTGATTCAAGGGCTGCGCGGGCAATGTGGGCTCTGTTTGTTCCTCGGGTTAATCCTGTGATGGTGCCTCTTGCGTTTTGATCCCAGTGTGGTGCTCCGAGGCCTGTGAACGCGGGCACCATGTAGACGCCCTCGTTGTCTGGGATTGAATTTGCATGGGTTTCTGTTTCCTCCGCTGATTCTATGATGCCTAGTCCGTCTCTAAGCCATTGGACCGCGGCTCCTGTTGTGAATATGCTTCCCTCTAACGCGTACGTTGTCTCTCCATCGATGCTCCAGGCAACTGTGGATAACAGGTTCTCAGAGGATACCGGTTTATTTCCGGTGTTCATGAGGAGAAAGTTACCTGTGCCGTAAGTGCACTTGCTGTCTCCGGGTTTTGTAGCTTGGTGGCCGAAGAGAGCTGCCTGCTGGTCCCCCGCGACGCCCGTGATGGGTATTTCGTATCCAAGAATACCCGGATCAGTGTATCCATGAAGGGTGCTAGATGGTTTTACCTCTGGTAGCATCGAGTCGGGTATATTGAACAACTCCAAGAGTTCCGGGTCCCAATCACCGGTGTGGATATTGTAAAGAAGAGTTCTGGATGCGTTGCTCGGGTCCGTTGAATGAACTTGGCCGCCTGTGAGTCGATAAATCAGGTATGAGTCGATTGTGCCGAATAACAGATCACCTTGGTCTGCTTTTCCTTGTGCTCCGGGGATGTTTTCCAGTATCCATTTGACCTTGGGAGCGGAGAAATAGCTGTCAGGTATCAGACCAGTCTTCTCCTTGATCATTACGCGAATATCTGGGGTTATTGATTCAACCAGTTCGGCTGTGCGTCTGCACTGCCAAACTATCGCGTTGTAGATGGGAACGCCTGTTTGTTTATTCCAGACAACTGTGGTTTCGCGTTGATTTGTTACTCCGATGGCGGAGACCTGTTTTGGGTTAATGTTCGAGAGAGTATCTTTGATCGTGGCTAGTTGTGCTTGCCATATTTCCTTGGGGTTATGTTCTACCCATCCTGGTTTTGGGTAGATTTGGGTGAACTCGTGTTGGCTTTGGGCTTGTACGTCGGTGTTTTCATCGTACAATATCGCGCGGGCGCTGGTTGTTCCCTCGTCTATGGATAAAACGTATCTGCTCAAATCAACCAGAAAAGAGTCAGTTTGAAGCTATTTATGGTTACCCGGCTGGAGTAACGTCATTTGTCATTTTCACTTTGTTTTGGGTCTGGTTTTGTTTGATTAGTTTTACTGGGCTGGGTACTGGGTATTCCTGCTTTTGGGTTAAATACTGGGTTCAGATGATTGTTTGGGGATGTGACCCTGGAAGATTTGCGTGATTTAGGTGATTATACTCAAGAGGGTCTTCTGAATTTACCCTTGGAAGCATATTCTATGGTAATGGAGGAGCAGAGGATACGTATTGTAGAGACAAAACAATGTTTTGCGCGTGTTTGTATGATGAATTTGAATTCATTGTTATGGCATAGGATGTGGGAGTCAGGTGGTGTACGAAGTTTTGGGGAGGTATCAGCGGTGGCTAGGAGTGTTGGTGTTACGAGTTCGAAGACTGTTTCTAGGTATCTTCGATTATATGTTGAGAGTGGACTTGCTCTGAAGCATGTGGGTGGGTATAGAATAGTGGGGCCCAAGTGGCTTGAATAATACTTTACTTAAGTAAAGTAACTTGATGTTTTCTTGGGTTTGATTTATATGTTGGATTCTTTGGAGTTGTAGTTTTTTACAGTATATTTAGTGCTATGATAGATAGTATTGCGCGCGGGGGTCGGTTCTTTTGATTGAAAGGGCTTGGCTCAGGGTTGATGGACGGGTTCGTTCATTGTTCAAGTATGGTGTGGCGGCTTTGTCTGCTAGTTTGTTCACTGTTTATAGTCTTGGGGATTTGTCTCCGGGTTCTCGTTTACTGTTGGTTGGGGAGGCTTGTGCGATTATTGGTGGTGTGTTGGGGTATTTTGCTGGTCTTGATAACGGAGAGGGAGAGGAATGAGGGATCGGTTCAGGTTGATGGAGGAAGCGGATAACAGGCAAATAAACCGTGAAATCCAAGGAGAGCTTGTAGACGAGTTTGTTTACACGATTGAAGATAAGCTCCAACTATCATACGCGGGGGTAAGGTACGCAGCTGGTCTGTACGGTGGTATTCAAGTCATCAAAGTTGAATGCATATACAACGCGTCTTTGGATTTGTATGAAGCCACGGCATACGCGGAGAATAAACGAACAGGAATCACGTTACCAGGTACAGCGGAACACTCTGTTTTCAAGATGATTGACGGTGAACCTGTTCAAGACATGTTTTCTCGTCGAACAGCTGTTTCCAAGGCAACAAGAAACGCGTTACTTGCGGTAATGCCTGTGGAACACGTTAAAGCCGTGATCGTACAGTTACAGGAATCCTCGGAAATCCTAAGCTCTGAGGTTATGGTTCCGGTGGTGATTGATGTAGAGTCAGTTACTGGTTATCTTAGGGATCTAGAGGCCCCCTTTGAATATCTTGAGATTACTTTGGATATTCAAAGAAATCTAGTTAAGGTAAGACCAACTCTGTTTCTCGGATCACATACTTGGGGATCAATAGATAGAGCCATCAAACGATTCGCGGGGGCAGGTTGGGTAAAGAATCGAAACAGGTGGGAGGTCCCCTGTTGATCAAGTTACTGCTTGGAACAGCCTGTTACTGCTTCGCCGGGTTCGCGGTCGGATATTTTGGTAAGAAACTATGGAGGTTGATCTCTGAATGACTCTCTACAAGACTCAACTCACCTTCTATCACCGAGACCCGTTGACGGTTATTGATCAAAACGTGTTGAAAACCCAAGTTGTCCAATACACTTGTTTGCAGACAGTGAAGGTGTTCTGGACAGAGTGCAGGCAAGTACAGGTTTCAGAGGAAGAGTTGGAGGAGTCATTTTGAATGGTTGGAGTGTTCGGTGTTCGGTGGGGGGTTCATTTAACATTAAGGAGCCCCAGTCCCCCCGCTTGTATGAGTCTGGGAGGTGTAACTAGTGCCCAAGTTTCATGATGAATTCTTCCGATCGACAACTTCGCATCATGATCAGCTGATTGTGGATACGATAACTCAATTAGATCAAGTTATTGAGAATTTAATCAAGAAATATGAGTCCCAGGAACAGGTCTCTGTCACTCGATGTATTGACCGTAAATATTGTGGAAAACAAGATGACCCTCTTCTAGAATACCCAATCAAATGCAACGAGTGCAGTTACTGCAAAGTTAGCAATGAGGGATACAATACGGCCCCACCACGCTATCAACCCAATTCGGAACAGGTTGAAGCAACTAAAACTGTAAAAATCAAGGATTATTCAACCAAAGTTGAGACAGAAAAAATATACAGCAACCAATCCAGTGGATTCATCATAGGATACGCCGACATAGTAGTTAAGATAAAAGCAAAACAAGAAACAACCCTCACCACAAAAACCGTGAAATGGAGTACAAGCCAAGAACTCTTGTTCTACGTAATAATTGACGCAAAACCTCGACTTGAGAGCTGGGGAGGACCACTTCGACAGGTTAAAACCTACATGAGACACGAGAAAAACCTTCACTCAATGCCAGTGTACGGGGTAATCACCACATACTCAAACATCAACGAAACACACAGAACGATAATAGAACAAGAAAAAGTCTCCATCATCACCCTAACAAGATCTACGGGGGAAAAATAGCTGGACCACCCACTCGACCCCACAGCACCAGATTATAAACAACGATTCGAAGAACGACTCAAAGTAGAAGCAGAACGAATCACGTTAAGAGAACTAAATGAACTTGCAGCTGAGGCGCAACGAAACCAGTTCTACGAAGGAGATAAATTCATCCCAATGCGGTTCGTCGAGTTCCTAACAGAAAACACCGTACAAGACTACTTTGTCACTCCGATGAATGACCAAGGCGGAGATGTAATCTGGAAATATAACGACACACGTGGAATCTTCGAGAACACAGGCATACCATGGATAGAACAATTAATACAAGAATTACTAGGGGAAGAATGTGCAAGCTCCAAGCAGAACGAAGTAATCAAACAAGTCAAAGTCAAAACATACAAAAACCCGAAACAGTTCACCCAAACTCCTGGAATCGTCGTACTCAAGAACGGATGCTATAACATCTACACGAAACAGTTTGTACCCCACAAAACAACATACTACGCCAAAGCACAACTACCCGTAACATATAACCCGAAATCAGATTGCCCCAGATTCAAGCAATTCATCGATGAAATCATACCCGGACAAAACGAGTTCTACCAAGAATGGCTCGGATATCACCTACTACACGATTACAGGTATCAAAGATGCGTCATATTAGTAGGCGACGGAGACAACGGGAAATCAACACTACTTAACGTACAAACCGCGTTCCTTGGACAGGAAAACACCACATCACTTAGCCTATACAAGTTATCAACAAACAGATTCGCAGTAGCAGAACTAGACGGTAAAATAGCGAATATCGCAGCAGATATTGGCCCTGACGAGCTCCGACATACTGGCACAATCAAGATGCTTACGGGTGGTGACTGGATAAGCGTTGAAAGGAAGAACCGTGATCCTTTCCAGATAAAAAACACAGCCAAACTCACTTTTAGCTGTAACCAGTTACCTAGAACCCCTGATGAGACGCTAGCATTCTTCAAACGTTTTATTGTAATAGTGTTCGACAAGGTAATTCCCAAAGAAAAACAAGACACCGGGCTACTGGAGGTCCTAACTTGTGAGTCTGAACTGAGTGGTATCTTTAACTGGGCGTTAGAAGGACTCTATAGGGCACTTGAAAGAGGATATCTAGCGGAGCCAGACGAGTTGATCGAGCGAAGAGAGCTCTACATGGCAATGAGCGACCCAGTAAACGGGTTCTGTAATACGTATGTCATTGAAAATCATGAAAGTTTTGAGATCAAACAAGATATAATCAAAGCATTTCACACATATTGCCGAGAAAAAGGATTCGTGCCTCTATCGGACAGAAAATTCATTGAACAATTCAAGAAAACCGTGTTTGTACGTGAAAGCAGGTTAACTTTGTACACAGAGACATGGCCAGAAGGTGAGCGATTTAGAGTATGGAAAGGAGTAGAAATAGTTGGGAACTTTGAGAAAACTCAGTATTCTAAAACAAAAGGGAATGTTGTCCCAAATGTCCCTAGTGTCCAGGGGTCACAAACTCAATTAGAAAAAACAGGAAAATATTCTAAGAATACAAGTAATGGACACAGTGGACAGATAGGACACGAAAAAGGAGATGAAGACTAAAAATGGATGTCTTCATCGTCAAAGTAGAATACCATACAGCTCTTCTTGTGCCAAAAATTGAGCGTGCCATCACTAAACATGGAGAAATCGTCTCCCAAACATATCTGAATGCTCCAGACAAAAATGGATACTGGACTCCCTGCACAGCAACCTACGTTGTAATAACCAAAGATCCTAGAGTACTCAAAATCACGTTAACCCAACTACAAAACAGACACAAATCAACAATAACATGCCTACAAACACCCTAGTTTCCTCGGTATATTATAGATACTAGAAAATCGGTGGCTACATTTTTTCTACACATGTCTTTTTGTAGCCACGGATTTAATGGGTCTCTCATCGGATCTTTAATGAAGGGTGTTTCTCGATACTTTTTTGTATCGACTCATATAAAAAGTCATTAAATCGTACAAAAAACATATCGATTAGATAAATTTATATGTTAAATCGATATTATTTAATATCGGTTTAAAGGGGTGGATTTCTGTGCATGTAATCGATAAAATCATACATGAAAGGATTGTAGAGAAGAAAATACGTTTAGAAAAAGAAAGGCCACTTCCACCTTCCTTTGTGAACCGTCTTAGAAAAGAATTGATAATAGAATATACGTACGACTCAAATGCGATAGAAGGTAGCACGTTAACATTAAACGAAACTCGTCTAGTAATTGAAGAAGGAATCACCATTGGTAAAAAACCAATAAGCGAGGTGCAGGGGGCAAAAAATCATCCAGAAGCAATTGAGTTCATCGAAAAAATAGTCTACGGAGAAGAGGAGATTACAGAAAATATTGTTCTTCGAATAAATGGAATAATATTAGAGGGAATAGAACTCGAAGCAGGGCAATACCGTACAAGAGGAGTCAGAGTAACGGGAGCTACGTTTACGCCCACTCGAAGTGATGAAGTTCCACAAGAAACAAGAAAACTGCTTGAATGGCTGAAAAATAATATTGAAGAATATACACCAATTGAGTTAGCGGCAAGGTTCCATCATAAATTTGTCCAAATACACCCATTTCAGGAAGGAAACGGTAGAACAGCAAGATTATTACTAAACGCAATTCTAATGAAAGAAGGATATCCCTTCATAATTAATATCACAAACAAAGATAGAGCAAAATACCTAACAGCATTACAAGAGGCGGATTTCGGAAACATGGGAGCGTTAGTAAATTTCATTGCACTGAGTTCTGAACGAGTGCTAGACATTTATTTAAACACCTTAAATGAGCCTGTAATTTTCACATTAAATGAAGCCAGTGAACGAAGTCCGTATTCGGCGGATTATCTTAGTTTATTAGCCAGAAGAGGAAGAATTGCCGCATTCAAACAAGGAAATAAATGGATGATAACTGAAGATGAATTAAAAAAATACGTCTCCGAAATGAAGAATAAAAAACGTGATTAACAGTTCAACTTTTCTTGAGGAAAAAGTAGTAAGACCCATCATCACCAGTAAAAATACAATCTACCCCAGTTTCGTTTTTGAGTGAATCTGATCTCCTTTTAAGGGTTTGACAGCCTGCGACCTTTGAAATGATATGAGAACTAAGCAAACAGTATCAATAATTCTTACATTGGTAATGCTCACAACGATCTTTGCATCACCTTTAACCGTGTACGCCGCGGGGGCGCCAACGATTGAAATCACAAGTGTCTCCGAAACCAGCGGAGGCCTCCCTGAAGACGGTGAAGCCACCATAAACTCGGTGATCTCTTGGGATGAGTTCACAGCAAACGCCACTATTGACATCAAAGTCTACAATAGTACCAACGATCTTGTTGCCACGCTGAAAACAGGGCACATAATTCCAGTTACCGATGTTAATGGATCATTATTGACCGATACGAGAACCCAGGGAAAAGATGGAGAATATGATCACACATATTCAGCCATCGATGATCTGGCCAAAGAAGTTGGAACCCACACATACACACTAAAAGTCCTCGACAGCACCAGCGGAATCGCTTACGATGAACAAAACTTTGTAGTAAACGTAGCAGAAGAACAAATCACTCTAGCAGTAACCTGGCAGGACACAAACAATGACAGAATCGTAGACAAGGGAGAATCAGTAACCTTCACCACATACGTAGACTGGGTATTCATCCAAAACACAGAAACACACACCATTTGGAGCCAAATAGACTCCGGGACACCACAGCAACGCACCACAGTGTCAGTCACATCAGGGTCAGGCAGCGACACAGCCTCATTCAGCAACGGATGGAACACAGAAGGAGACAAGACGTTAACCGTTGAACTCAAAGACAGCGCAGGCATCGTAGTCAAGAAACTAGAGATCCCAATAATAGTAGGAGGCAGCGAAGCTCAAGACAACTCCGCCTCAACATCTGAGGCACCCTCTGGTGAAGCTGCAACTTTGGTTGGTATTATCACAGGCAACCCATTCCTAGGCCTAGCACTAGTAGCTGTAGTAGTTGGTGTACTGTACACAGTTTACAGAAAGCCGAGTGAGTAGGAGGTCCTTCAATGAAGGACAATAAACCCCTCATTTTATTACTCATCCTCCTAGCAGGCGGACTAGTTTACGGATTCATGGTCTATGGAACAACATTAACAATCCCTGGCGCTAGTGTTGAAGGCACAAGCAGCAACAGCGTCGAGACCCCCTATGGAGAATCCCTTGAGATTAGCCTCGGCAGCAGTAGTGAAACCAGTGGACTCGCCAGTTTCTTCGAGACAAAAGCACCAGTAGCAGCCAGTTGGGTAGCATCATATCAGGACAGCGACAGCCAAGATGTCTACGAGGTAAATGGGACCTACAAAAGTCAAGAACAGGTTACGATGGAGTACAGTCTTAGCGTCTCTTACAGTAACGTTGAGAGCATCAGTGCGACTGTCAAAGTCAAAGCGTATGAGGAAGGCAACAAAGCCATTAACAATCATGAATATACGCTTGCTAACAGCAAAGCTCTCAGTGGAGTTTCACCTATCGCAGATAGTGACTCAACGGTACCAAGCATTTTACAACACCTAACAGATGTTGGTGGAAGCACAACCAGCGAGGTCGTCGGGTACGAGATCTACTGTGAAGTTACAGCAACAGGGACCAAGAGTGGAGACACGCTCACCGCTACGATCCCGTACACCCATTTTGGTGGCTTCAGTTTCGTTAAGAGCAGCGAATCCAGCACCGCTCAAGTGACTCCAACTATTTCAGCCGCCAGTTTCATCGAACCCTATGATCCGTGGACTCTAAGCTACTATGACGACATGGCTGGACTCCAAGAAGGGACCGTCATGATGTACATGGGGGTGTCAATCGCTGCCATTGTTGGTCTCTTCATCATTTGGAGTGAGAGGATGAGGCTGTGACAACCCCTTTTTTGTATTTACTAGCTGCAACCTTTGCGGCACAAGACTCTGGATTCTGGGCTCAACCAGAAAACGTTGCAATAACCGCCCTTATCGGAGGATCTGTCGCAGTCTATTCGATTAGTAAACTAGACATTATCAAGAGTATGTTCGGATATTTTCTGATTCTGCTGGTCCTGTGCATCGTCATTATGGTGATGCCTGTTTTCAGTGAAACTGGAACCGAGCAATATGCGGAGCAGACTTTGACTCTGATTAACGAGTTATTGAGAAGTCTGATCAAATGGGTCAACTCCCAGTTCAGTGGAGCAGTTTCTCTACCTCAACTTTTAGGGGGCATCAAATAGATGAAAAACAGTAAAACGGTTCCACGTGGGTCACTTTTCAAGCATAGGAGAGGAGTCGTTGGACTTCTCGCTATCTTACCAAACCTGCTACTCATGATAGGGCTTGGAGCAGGAATATTGTATGCTATTCAGAAAGGCACACCCACTGAGATCGTTGAAACCGTCATCTCAGGCATCATGAGCCCCTTTTTACTGCTCATCGAGAAACTGTTTGCAGTTGCTGCTCCAATAGCTCCAGCATTAGTCGCGTTGATACCTGCTTTTCTTGTCTTCAAGGACAATGGATCGGCAACCCTAGAACAATTGCTCTGGGGAGCAGGCTACGGGTTAGCCCTCTTCATCCTTGTAATCGTCACAGGAATGGATGTCCGAGTCATGGCTGGAGTACAGGCAAGCTGGACAGGAAGCATCATCGGAACAGAAATAGGACTGGCCACAGGACTCGGTCAAACAGTCCTAGGTTTCATTATGTTCTTTACGTATTGGACCGCTGGGCTAGCCTTAGAGATCTTTGTACTTGTCTGTCATATAATGACTGGAGCGGGAGACCTAGCCCAATCAGCAAGCGGGCGAGCAAGATCCACTCAACACGGACTGCTCAGCATGCTTTCAGGAAACCCAGACTCGGGGGATCTTCGAGCTACAGGGCTCATGCTAATTATAATTGGGCTATCTTTGTCTGGTCTCTATGTACAACAGAATGGATTCCTCGGAGTAGCCTCGACCATCTACGCTGATGAGTCACCGCCTGAGATCAAGCTAGCTGCCAGTACACATGGCAAGATAGCGTACCCACCAAACGGTAGACCAGTTTTCCTGTGCTTTGTTGAGGAAAACATGGACATGGGCTCAGTCACAGCGGAAGTCAAGACACCTGGAGGTTTCCTTGGAATAGGGAGTGAGACTGTTGACAAGATCACCCTAAGCTATGACAGCAAAACAGGGGAAATCTACAAGTACAAAGGAGTCCTCACCAAGAGCCTCAGCGAAAACATAGAGTACAAGCTGATTTACATCGCCACAAACAAGCCAGGTGCAAACGACAAGGCCGAAACCACTCTTGAACTTGTTGAGATCTCTGCAAAAGTCAAGGTCAACGGCAAGGAGATAATGAGTCCTAGCCAGACCATCTACCTCACAGAACTCACAATGTTCATCGAGGTCGAGATACTTCAAGGTGAAAGCAGTATCGATAATCTTGCTCTTCATTTGAATGGAGACAAGCTCCAAGCCTTTGAAGCAAATTCTGGAGACAAATGGATCACAACCTACTTGCTCCCTGAGGATGGACGATACAGCTTCACAGTAGAAGCGTTAGCCACTGGAGGTCAAAGCATCCAGCTCGCATCATGGGGAGTAACAAGCGGAAGCACTCTTGATCCTAACGTATTGATTGGAGCAGGTATTGGCATTGTCGTTGTATCTGCCCTCCTCATCTATACCAAGAAGAGGGAGGAGACAAAGTGACATCCTTATCCCCATTTTTTCAACACATCAAACTCAACGCGGAGACTCCGTATGAACTCCCTGGAGCAATTGGACGAGTCTCTCAAGCAGTGGATCTCAGATTTACTCCTGACCCGCTATTTATATTCAGTTTTGTCATGGCGGGACTAGCCGGGCAATACTTTTCTTTGAAAAGCGTTGGAGTTCTCCTCGGCTTTAACGCTACAACCTTGTGGCAAGGATCATTATTCTGGACCTTCTGTAGTCTACCTTGGATAATTCAAGCTCCTCGAGGTAGAAACCAGCTCAAAGGAATGCCTTTCGCTATCATCCCTATCGCCCTCAGGAGGCTCCTGAGGATGCCCGTGTTCGAGCAGTTAGTAGCTGCAACAAGCCCTGGTGTTCAATTCACATATCTTTTCGAGGTTATGGGGCTCTGGAACCTCGTAAGTGTTCATGAGGAGGCTTGCAGGGCTGCTCTTCTCTTCTTCGTCAGTGGATTAATCCCTGATGAGATAGAGTTCAGGAGCCATATCTTCACCAAGATCCAGATGGTTGTCTTCATTGGATTCGTGGTTAACTCGATCTGGATTGGATATCATTTCCTGCAGAGACCCTTAGACCTAGCTTTGTATTGGAAGTACATTCTCTGGCTTTACTGCAGCGGATTCGTGTTCACCTACGTACTAGCAGTCTATGGTCTCGGTGCTGCGGTCTGGGTTCACACAATAACAAACGTATCTGCGTGATTAATGATGAATGAAAAACAACTCAGATACACGGGCTTGGTCATTAGCATCATTCTTGCATTTACAACTATTGTGAACATGTCGGTAACGACCTATGTTCTCTGGAATGACAGGCAGACCGCCTCGATGAGCCCAAACAGTGAAGAATATATCAATATCGCGATGGAGGCGGATCTCGGCAGACCTTCTCCTTTGACTTACCTGCTAAGGCGTATGCAGAACTGGTGGTCAAGTTACACTGTAGGAGGTTCAGCAGTAGAGACAGCCACAGTGGATCTGACTATTCAGGTCACAGGCAGCAATGTAGCATCAACGGCTTCAGTCGATTATTACATTGAAGCCAAGGAGACTGGGGGAAGCGGGACACCTTACAGGTTCCTTGCAGGGAACGGCTCAGCTGTGTCAGTGGGAGGAGCTTCTCTCATAGTTGATGATGACAGGGCAATCACTAGCCATCTGACCCAGATGGGTCTCAGTACATCGGAGAGCTGGACTATTGATTATTACGTGTATGTGATCGCCACCGTCACAGGAGCAATAAGCGGAGAAACACTCACTTCCGAGATCTCGTACACCAAATTCGACACAGTAACCTATACCTTCGACGATCCCGGAACATGGACATCTGCCGAGTGGATACGGAGCAACGGGTACGCGGGTTATGTAACCCATGAAGCCTCAGCATATTCTGACGCAGCCAGTTCAACCGGGACAATTAGAATGGGTGCGAGAACCGCCTCGTACAGTTTTGGTGCGTATGTGTGCTTTGACATGGATGATCAGCCTAGCCCGCCACCTCAAGGGGCCATAATTCAGGAAGCCTATGTGCAGTTAAGCGCATCAGATTCATGGACCGCGCGAGAAGTGACAATATCCGCTTATGATGGCGTGAGCTGGAGTAGCACCTATATTGACAACTACGGCGAATGGACAACCCGCATGGGTATGCAAACCACAGCCTCAGAAAGTTGGACGATACCCAGCGCGGTACAATATAACCACATGAACTCAAGCGATATTACTTCAATTATACAGGAATTGGTGGATATACCCACCTTTTCCAGTAGCTCAAGAGTTACTATTTTTTGGGATAGTACAGAGGACACAGGTGCAGATGAAGCTAAATTTTACTGCTGGTTGACGAATTACAAGCCCACATTATACATCCGTTGGTCAAGTTATTCGGCTAGCTGGTACGATATCCCGCCTCTAAGCGTCGTTGATATGCCTATCACGTTAGAAGTGGGCGCAGTTTTGGTGACTGGAGCAGTTGCTGTGTATATTCTACAGGAAGAAAGAAGGAGACGAAATGAATGATTTTACCAAGTGTAAACCGGACTCAAGCTCTAGGGCTTACCCTAATCACAGTAGCATTGGCTGCTTTTCTTTTACCCGCTTCATGGGTTGCAGCGTACATGGACATGACATATCAGGAAACCTACGAGGGTTTTGATATCTATTTTGTCCCTGCACCCAAGGTTTATGCGATAGATGTTGGAGGCGAATCGAATGACTGGAAAACCGCGTCAGATCTTCAAGGAGCTCGCAACCAGATAGATTTCTGGAACGAGGGTCCGATTGAGGTTGAAACGTACCGAGACTTTACTCTGTATCAGTTACCCGGATACACGCTTTTCTATGCAGTAAACGGAGATATCCAGTCTAGCAGATGGGACAGTCCAGAGAAGCTAAAGGGATACATCGACGGGGAATATTATCCGACCCTCGTTTACACCATCAACGATCCTGATAATTACCTGATCTACAGGATAGGGTACGAAAGCTCTGTTTATTGGGGTGAGCTGGACGGGTATAAAACTCCAGAGTTCAAGAATCTCGCTGACGCGAAAGAGTTTATCTGGGCTCGCATCGAGGAGCTCGATCCTGCTGCAGATCCAACAGGGACAGAAAGTGAGGAGTCTGAAACTCCAGACCAAAATGATCCCATTTCTGGGGGTACAAACCCTGAGGACACCAGTGAAACCGTTGGATCGTTGCTCTTGCAGCAGCGAACCATGATTTCCGCGGTCCTTGGCATTACTGGCACGGGTTGCCTCATCTATGGATCTGGACAAAGGGATGAAGAATGAACTCGAAAAACTGGTCTATGCTCGTATTTTTCGCTGTAATGATTCTGTTCAATAGTACGGGGTTTGTTGAAGCAGGGAGTGAGAGTCTAACCCCAGAAGTCAAAGTAATCACTCGTCCAGGTTGGGTGAGTGGGGATTTGGCTGTGTATATTCATAGTTTTCCACGTGATGGCGCGGAGCTAGAACAGAAAACGATCTGTATAATGGTTAGCGTATGGAACGCAGACGAAGATCAGCCAGTTCTATTGTTACTTGATGGGGTAGAAGCAGCGCGTATCGTTGATAACGGGTACTTTCTGTATGAATGGGAACTCATGGGAAGTCATAGACTCGTCATGAGAGATGAGTATCGTATCTTTCAGACTGCGGATTTTAACATTGAATCTCCACCTCCACCACCATTAACCATCTCTTTAACTGAGTTTAACGAGAAACTGGAGAAACAGTTCACGCAAGTATTCTTCCTCGCATGTACCGCTGCAATAATGGGGGTTCCTACAGGGGTATGGGTTAAGAAGAAGACAAAAATCATCTCAGAGTGGGCACTCGTTCCATTTGCATCATTAGCTGGTTTCGGTGTTTGGTATCTTCCCACATTGTATATGCTGATTCCATGGACCACAGTTACTACGATAACATATCTGCTCGCGCGCGGATACGCCACTCAACAAGTTGTTTTGATTGCATCCGAAGGAATGATCGATTTCAGAGACTACACTTTGGATGATGACGGATACATTATCGAGGATATTGGGCCACAATACTGGGAAACCGGTTTCATTAAACGAAAGAAGATGGTTCTCCGGGATAACAAGTACCCTGTTGATTTCAGGTACAGGGGTTCTACAGTAAGATGTGTTACAGTTGCTGGACCTGACCAAATATCAGAAACAACAGATGAAGTTACGGTAACTTGTAGCCCTGAACTTGCTCACGCGTTGAACAAGAAGGACGTTATTGAACGATTGGAGAGTCAGGTTGCGAAAACGAATTTTAAACTGATTTTCATGGAACGCGCGCTAGGGAGCATCATCAGTGAAGCTGTATTGGATATGGAAAGAATAGTCGATGATCTACGGCTTGACAATTTATCATCGGTCTCTGAGGCTCAAATACGGGTTGAGGAAGCTGTGGAGAAGATGAGTGTGGCTCTTGGTGAGCAGTTTTCACAAGTGGAGGGAGATAATGGGGACTAAGAAACAGGATCCGGTCTCAGATTCAGCTGATCTCCTCGCGCTTCGTCAGAGTAAGTTGCTCACGTTTCTTGTGGAGGGGATACAGCGTGGGGGGTTGAGTGATGAGGAGTGGCTGCAAGTGTATATCATTGAGCGCAGGCTCTCAGATAGAGGGTTTATTTCACCTCGTATGAGGCAGGTGATGAACATTTTCTTGGAGTACAGGTTGTACCGGATTCCAGTGAGGCTTGTTCAGTTAGTTAAGCGGATGGAAGCTGAGTTTGATTTGATTCAAAGATTGTACACTCAGAAGAATCTGCTGAGTTTGCATAAGATTAGGGGCGGGGAGGAGATTGTGTCTACTTTGCAGGTTCCATTAGAGTTTAAAGATTCCATAGGTGAAAATGTTGACTAGAACTAGGGTAAGAAATAGACGAAACAGGAGAAACAGGGAAGGCCCGGGAGTCCCGGGAAATTCCAGAGCAAGAAAAACCAATGAACCTCTTGAACAATATGTGAAAAAACATGTTGGATCTGAAGGTTTCAACAAGGATGGATCGATTAAGGCTAGAGTTTTGTGGAAAATAGCCTTGGATAAGGGGGTTGGCTCAAAGGAGGTTCGTGTTCAGGCTAGACATATGCTTGATGAGAGGGGGTTAAATCGTATTCCTGAACGGTTTTCCCCCGAATACGTGATTGAGCCTGATCAGCTTGAAGAGCTGCAACGTATTCACATGCAACGCAGTATCCAAGCTCAACTTGTTGATGAGGGGATGAAAGCCAAGATCGCTGATACGGTGGAGGAGTGGATACGGGAACCTAACAGGAATGACATTGTGGGAGTAGATTACCCCGCGGATCACACACCCCATGGTCCATCGTTGACGCAACTCAGTGAACTTGCGACGGAAAACATCCCAGATAAACCACGCACACAGAGGGACGGAAAACAACCGGAGGAACATTGGCTCCCGGGTCCACTGGAAACGGAACTCAGAGAAGAATTCAAACGACCAGAGGATCAGAAGACGGGAATAGCATTGGTCAAGTATTTCACGCCCGATGGATCGGCTACATGGTATATCAGTGAATACATGCCAGAGGATGACGTATTCTACGGTTACTGTGACTTGGGCAACGGTTACCCAGAGCTAGGATACGTATCAAGAAAAGAGCTACGTGAAACAAGGGGAAAAATGGGGCTCCACATTGAAAGAGACTATTACTATACTCCAAAGACCTTGAACGAAATCCAAGGAAAGCCAACTATGCCACCTGGATACTCGTCATTTGCTGAAATGAAAAGGAACAAGTAAAATGAGTATCCCTGCAGCTTTCAAAACATCCACAACACCCCTTTTCCAGGCGTTAAACCCTGACCCTAAACAGGTAACCAAGAGCTATGTGGATTGGAGTAAGTTCCTCGAAGGAGGATACCATACATTATTGCAAGGAAGAACTGGCGCGGGCAAGACCACGTTATTGTTGACTCTTCTCAAAGTCTTGTACAGTAAAGGACACCGTATTTTGATGCGAGATGATGGAGGATTAGAGTTTCTTCACCTTCTTGAAATGATTCCTATGCTAATATGGGTCCCCGCGGGGTGTAGCCTAGAAATAGACTCAGAACTTGATCATGAGATAAGGCGATTCAGTGACCATAAGGAGATTTTAGATAACGTCTACACGGGTTACAGGTTTCAAGTCATAGTCTACGATGCTTACTGCGTAGACCCAGGACCCTCGGCCAGATTCTATAGCGACCTATTCAAAGAACTGATCTATCGTTGCATGCAGACGAGCAGAGACGAAAAAGAACCCCTAGTCTTCAGTTTTGACGAGTTAAACGACTTGATACAACCCCAAGGACGAGGACTCACCAAAGAACACAGCAAAGTCAAACACATCCTCGAATACAATGTCAGAAAACTAAGAAAACACCGAGTAACATTACTCGCCAGCACTCACAGATTTAACCAAATAGGCATCAACGTCAGAAGCCAATTCAGCTACATCATCCTCAAACAAAGCTACGGATCCGACGTATACGACTTCATAAACAAAAACCTAGTCACAGCAGCAGACACCCAATTCTGGAGCATACTACGCGACCTAACCACCATGGACCCCTGGTTCGTCTACGTATTTGACTACAAAAACAACTTCGACAAACTAAGGTTCCCAGACATACCCCGCTCAAGCATCAAATACCGATTAGAAGGAGAAATCAAACCCATTGACCAAACTGCAGCTTTTGACGAGAAAGACATCTACATCCTATACGCACGAACACAGGACCCACCAAAGAGCTACCGAAACATCGCAGAACACCTAGGAATGGCACACAGCACAGTAGCAGCAAGACACAAAAAAATGACGAAATATGGAGTCTGAAGAACCAATTTCTCAATGACTACAACTGATGCATAGGAAAGAATTGAGAAATATCGTTTTTCATGTTGATTATCTTGATTACTCTGAAAACAAAAAAGCCCACTTCGGATATTCCCTCTCTTATCATTTAACTACACATAATTTTAACTGATTTCGCGTAAATTTTTATTTCAATACCAGGCATCTAAATTATGAATCGCTCTAGACCTATATTCATCATATTATTATTTGCTATTTTACTCAGGGCTCAAACTATTGAAACAAGTGTCGTGAATGCAAGTCCAGACATGGAGTGGAGCAATAACTTTGGAGGAATAAACCATGAACATGGTTTTTCTGTTATTCAGACAAATGATGGAGGATATATTCAAATCGGACATACTGCCTCCTTCGGAGCAGGTTTTTATGATGTATACCTCATAAAAACTAACGCAGCAGGTACAGAGACATGGAGCAAAACCTATGGATGAGCCTTAGAAGAACGTGCGTATTCTGGAGTTCAAACAACTGATGGTGGATACATAATAACCGGCTCATCCTATTCGTATAGTGCGGGAGGTCAGGATTTTTGGCTTGTAAAAATCGAAACAGAAATCGTCCCAGCACCAGGTAAATCGAATCCAGGTACTATCTTCTATGACCATGGTGCCAGCCACTTTGACTCAGTAAGATTCTACCTCATTTTACGGGATATGAATAAGACCCTTGGCACAAGTAGCTTCATGTTAACCATTGTTGACGTGAATGATAACCCTGTATATTCAAGGACCTGTACAATCCGATATAGGACAAACTGGTACATGGTATACTTGAACCAGAAATGGTTCAATTCAGGTGAATATGTCATAAACGCGGTTGCCGAGAATTGGAGCACAACCAAAACAATAACAGTGCCATAACCAAGCATCTTTTCACACATAAAGTAGTAATTTAATCGAAGACGAGGAACATTTCAAGCATATAGGGTATATTCAAGGTTGTGCATCGGAATTATGCTAAATCCGAGTAACAATCAACCAATATATTTCATCGCCAGAACCCAAGACCCACCCATGAGTTATAGACAGATAGCTGAACATCTTGGATTAGCACACAGCACTGTTTCTGCACGTTTCAAGAAAATGGAGAATCTAATGAAGATCTAAGAATAATCACAGGATATATTATGGATAGAGTTCAGGATTCTCTCCAAAGCATTTCTCTAGTCTGAAAGAAACAATGCTCGCTTTTCCCACCTCATTTTTGGGGTATAACCGTCATCTCTGGTTGTAAGCCGAGTAGGTTAGTAGATTAGTAACAAATACGCAATGAGCTTAATTAGTATTAGATAAGAATATTGAGCATGCTTTGCAGTTCAGTAGCCATTATATTATCAGCAGGAATTGGCTCAAGATTAGCACCATTAACAAACACCACTCCAAAGTGTCTAATCCCGGTATATGATAAATCAATTTTAGACCACCAAATATATGCAATGCTGGAATCAGGGATCAATGAATTCGTGATTGTTGTGGGCTATAAACGAGAAATGGTAAGAGAACATCTGGAAAAATTCAAAGACATTAAAATTCATATAATTGAAAACACGGTTTATCGAGAAACCAATAACATGTATTCCTTGTACTTGACATTCAATAAAGTGGAGGAGCTTATTTCGAAGAAAAAACTTGACACGGTAATATTGTTAAATGGGGACGTGGTTTTCGATTCAACAATACTACAAAATATGCTCTTTCTTGAGGGAAACATCATTGCATCACAAAAAGATGTGTTTTACGAGGAATCAATGAAAATAACCCTGAAAGAGAATGGATTCATCAACGATATCGCAAAAACAATTACGGAACAGGATGCTTATGGGGTATCCATTGACTTGTACAGTTTCAATATCCAAGGCTGGAACATGCTCAAAAACGAGGTAAATAGGTACATCAAAGATAAACAAGACCTAAACAAGTGGACAGAAGTAGCCCTCAAAGACCTGCTCAATAACCCCAATAGCTCATTCCTTCCACATGATATCAAAGATGCTTATTGGTTTGAAATAGACAACATTGAAGACCTGAAAAAATCCATTATAACCTTCAAACTAAATAATGAAAAAAAGAACATCCTCGAAAAAAAATTATTCATATTTGATGTAGATGGTACAGTCAAAAACGGGGATACCAAAGTTGAAGGAATTGATCAATTGTTTTATAAAATACATCAAAACGGTGGAAAATACTGTTTCTTAAGCAACAACACATCCATGTCAAAAACCGATTACATCAAGAAATTATCAGATATCATAGGAATAGAACTAAGTAAAGATGATTTGTACACCCCTCTTGACCAAGTGGTAAGATACCTCCGTGAAAAAACTATAACAGATATCTTTATTGTTGGAACTGAATCAGTTAAGAAATACTTCTCATCTGAGAATTTTAGGCATGATAAAGAGACCCCAGGCGCAGTTATAGTAACGTTTGATACGTCTCTAGATTATAGTAAATTAGCTACTGCTTCACGAATTCTCATGAATCCATCAGTCAAATTTATTCTAGCGAACATTGATGCTCGATGTCCCACTGAGTATGGATTCATCCCGGATGCGGGGTCAATAGCCGAGATGCTCAAAACAACAACAGAACATGACGTGGATTATAGAGCGGGAAAGCCTAGTACAGAGATGCTTCAAACAATACTCCAAACAAAGAAAGTTTCTAGGGAAAACTGTGTCTTTTTCGGGGATCGTATGTATACTGATATGCCTATGGGAATAAACGCATCCATCTTGACAGTGTTGGTATTAACCGGAGAGACACAGTTGGAGAATCTAAGTACTGAAGACGTTAACAAGTATTTAATCATGAAATCGTATACTGAATTACATTAAGGAGTAGAAATTGGAGTGGCACGGTTTTCAGTTATTGGTAGCGGGGCGATGGGGTGTGCGGTTGCGTACTTGCTTTCAAACAATGGTCATCAAGTACTAATATGGACAAGAAGACTAGAAGTAGCGGAATCAATCAATTGTAGTCATAGAAATGATTTCTATCTCCCTGGAGTTCATCTTAACCACTCAATCTCAGCGACAACCTCACTGGAAGAAACAATGGATTATTCGGAGAATCTTATCCTCGCAGTACCATCAGGGGCCATTAATGAGATCATCAAGAAACTAGAGCCACTTAAACGCCCTAAAAAAGTTCTATCAGTAATTAAGGGACTGGATTTGCATAATAAACAAAGAATTTCCCAGACATTTTCAAACTCACTTGGGTTCTCTGAGAATGCTTATGCAGTTCTGTCTGGACCTAACTTTGCATCAGAGCTCGTAATGAGTATTCCATCAGTTACGGTTGTTGCATCTAAGTCAAAAGATACCGCTGGGTTCTTCAAGAAGTCTCTTGCATCAAAGAACTTGGTTATTGAAATAACCGGTGATGTTGCGGGAGTGGAGATTAGTTCAGTACTGAAGAATATTTTTGCCCTCGCAATGGGAATTGTCGATGGTCTTGGATTTGGTGCTAACACGAGGGGTGCCATTTTCACTCAATGCATTAAGGATGCTCAAGTGATTGGAGAAGCGGGATTTAACGTTGATCCGAAGACAATTTATGGGCCAGCTTGTCTTGGTGACGCTATAACAACGGGATTTAGTACAAAGAGCAGAAACTATCTTCTGGGCTTGATATTAGCGAAATCTAGTGCCTCGTCACCTATGAATGGTTTCATTTCTGAGGGAAAGAATAACATCTCGTTTGTTAAGGAGATAATTGATGCGAAAGGTATTGAGGCTCCTTCAATAGATTTTATTCACAGGATCATCGGGGGGGGAAATTCATACAAGTCGTTTTCAATTCTCTGGGAAAATATTGATCAATTAACTGATAAGTAACCTCTAGGTCTCAAGGATATACTCGAATCAGCATTATACTGGAGAAAAGGAAGGACATTCTGGTATTTGAGATTGTGATAAATATTAAATGAAGAAGGTAATCCATACTGGCTTGATTTCGGTACACTTCTTGGAGGCGCCAAGGACATAATTTAGGATTGCGGAGCTATTATCTAGGAATAGACGCATTAGGTACCTGCTCAATATAGCTTTTAATTTGTAATAAAGGATCTTATTATTCTAATTCTCTTTAGAACAATGATCTCTTAAATTATAACGTGTGCCAAGATTTGTTTCAGTTTTGACTGCTATGTGATCTCGGACTGTGAAGCAGGAATACGGTTGCATTATTCCCTTTCCTGCCTAAAATGGAGTTTTATGAGGTTATTGAAGACGTTTGCGCTTTACTATGTCTTCTCAAAATGATTCAACACCAGTCAGATATGCTCACCAGAAGCAACACTCATGCATTGTTCATAGAATTTGTCTGTGGAGCACTCCGTATAATAAGGGCTGGGATAAGAACCATTAAAAAATATTTCGACGATAATTACAACCCAAATATTAGAAATAGACATATTCGGTGAGTCAATAAAGAATGCAAAAAACAAGTTACTTATTTATATGAGTAGTTGTATTTCAATGTATAAGCAATGGTTGTAAAAGCGCCATTATTTTCTTAATGACGTGGTAAAGGGGACCCCACTCTCGGGATATTGCTTCTAGGTTGTCGAGATCTTCACGTTTGATTAATTTTAATAGTAGAATTAAGACGATGTAGATTAGGATATATAAGACTCCACCAGTGAAAAGACCAACGCCTAGATTCAGTGGAATTAGGCTAAGATAGACACGAGATACCAAGCCTGCCAATGTTGCAGCAAGTATAGTTTTAAAGGCAGACCCATAATCGGGCTCTATGCCTAGATTATTCTTGATCCAATTAAGACCATAGGTAAAACTCAGTAGTGAGCCTGAAATGCCTGTGATTATAAACCCGTTTACGCCGAAACGTGGTATCAGTATGACCCCTAATGGGATGGACACAATAAAATTGATTAGAGATTGGTGGAAAATTATTTGAGTTTTCTTAATTATTATGAGACTGCCTGTGCTTATAGACCCAAGTCCAATTAAACTAAAAGTTAGCATATATAATCGCATATAATTGGTAGTGTAGAGATATCCCTGACCATAAAGCATGGTAACTAACTCTGGGGCTAGCGCTATTACTATCGCTAAAATAGGATATATGATTAGCCCTGAGTATTTGACGCCGTTAACAAACGTCATTCTGAGAGCATTTGCTTGTTGTTCTAGCTTTGAAAAGAGAGGAATCATAACTGTTGCTAGTGGGACTGTGAAAAAGGTTACCAATACACTAAATCTTGCTGCTGCCTGATAGTTTCCAATATAATCAGGAGTAACATACATAGCCAGTAGAAAATTTGTGACATTGGAATTTACTCCTGTGAGCAGATTCGAGATGAATAATGGATAACTATATACCAGCATTAGTTTTGCGCATTCTAGGTGGGTGAAGTCTATGCTTTCTGGTTCAGACCTCCATAATGTACCAACCAGGATAAATCCAAATAGACCAGTTAGTATTTGTGAGGCTACATTGCCTGAGACAACGCCTAAGACCCCCCAGCCAAAGTAAACTAGGGCAGGTCCGGTTATGCTTCGAAGAAGATTGGATAAGATTTCCATAATGCTTCTAAGATCCATTCGTTCAGATCCTACAAAGACAGAGTTGGCAGTATTAACGAGAGTTTGTCCGATCAAGATAAAGCTATATAGTTTTATCAATGGAACAAGTTCCTGTTGACTAAAAATGGTCTCTGCTAGAAAGGAAGAGGAAAAATAGGTAATTAATGTCAGAATTAATCCTACAGAAAAATTGAGGATTACACCAGTTTCAATTAATATTCTGTGACATTGGGACTTATCGTCTAATTTGTTGTGTGAGAGATACTTAACTAGCGCTGAGTTTATTCCATTGTTCAATAAAATGGCAGCTAGACTCGTTGGGATAGAAGCCATAGATAGAATTCCAAACCCAGTTGCCCCTAAAACACGTGCAATGAAAATTACTCCAAAAAATTGAACAAGAATAGATACAGCGTTACCCATCATAAGGGTTAGACTGCCTTTAGCTGAGTCTCTAATAATATTATATAGGTCAGAATCCAGAGAACCTCACCATAACGATTTAGAGTAAGTGAATATGTTATATTGTTTGCCCATATCTCGTTCTTCTTTTGAGGCAGGATAGACGTTGTTAAGATTGCGAAATCATATTCCAGATAAATTTGGGGATATTGGTACTGACTATACGTCAGTTAGTTACCTCTGAGTTGAAGGAGACTAGCGTTGGCGTGCCTGTGTTCTACAAATTTTCAAGAGGGAAGTTCGGATGGAAGTCGGATAACGTGAGTAATAGACCTCTGGGTGATGAAGAGTGAAACCATATGAAAACGGGCGATAATATAGTGCAAAAAGAGGGGTTATCTGGATGAATGGAGTAACGATTAAGTTAAAGAGATCGACCCGTTTAATGATACCGCCATTACATTTATGAGCCAAAAGAGATTTGGTATTCAAAAATAAATATTAAAATTCTTTTGAAAGAGGATATCTAGATATAAAACTAGGTGAAAACATTCAATATATATACGAGATACGAAAACTTCTCAAGGATCACAGGCGCATTTCAATTATGAACATTATAGGTATAATTCAGGCACGTATGGGATCAACTAGGCTCCCCAATAAAGTTATGAAAAAAATTCTAGATAAACCAATGTTATTCTACATGATTGACCGTATTAAACACTCAAAATATATTAATCAAATAGTTGTAGCTACATCAACTCTATCTTCGGATGATATTATAGAAGAATTTTGTAATAAAAACAAGATCAACATATATAGAGGTAGTGAAATTGATGTTTTAGATCGCTTTTACCAATCCTCATTATTATATCAAGCAGATATAATTGTAAGATTTACAGGGGATTGTCCTTTAATTGACCCCAAAATAGTGGACCATGTAATAGACAAACATGTATTAACAAAAGCAGATTACACATCAAATACGTTAGTACGATCATTTCCGCGTGGGCTTGATGTAGAAGTATTTAATTTTTCTACATTAGCTAGTGCAAATAAACATTCTTTAAAGAGATATGAACGTGAACATGTAACTCCTTATATTTACGAAAATCCAGATCGGTTTAAACTTTCAGGCATTACAGCAGAAGGTGAATTATTTAGACCTGATATTAGGATTACAGTAGACACAATAGAGGATTTTCAATTTATTACCACACTATTTAATTTGTTATATGATAAAAAAGACATAATAGAAACAATAGATATTATTACATTGTTAAATGAAAAACCTGAATTATTAAATATTAATTCACAAATAAAACAAAAAAAATATAATGGAGAATAAGGGCGGACAAAATATAAAAAAAATAATCATATTCAGAGTCGATTATGGAAAAGTAATTGGGTATGGACATATAATGCGCTGCATCGCTTTGGCTCAATTTTGGTCTAAAGACGGTGGTGATGTTTTATTTTTAACACGGTCTGATCCATCATTTATTAAAAACAAGTTGAGCAAAGCTAGTGTTGTTCATATTTCTGATGAAGAGTCTAGCTCTGAAGAACTCTTGTTAATTAGAGATTTTTATTTATTCAAGAAAGGTTGGGTGGTACTTGATGGTTACTTATTTAATGAAGAATATCAAATGCAGTTGAGAACGCTAGGAGTTAAATATTGCTACATTGATGATAATTCTCATCTTTCTCACTACTTTTGTGATATTTTACTCAATCAAAACATATACGCAAATAAAAAAATGTATTTAAATAAAGTAATGCCAGACACCAAATTATTAATTGGACCTAAATATACTCTGTTACGAAACGAATTTATTCAATATCGATATTCAAAGAAAAAAATAGAGGATAATTGTAATAAAATACTAATTACGTTTGGAGGTTCAGATCCAAATAATATAACAGAGAAGCTATTATCTCTAATAAAAGTCTCAAATATCAGGGAAAAAATATTTAAAATTATTATTGGCCCTGATTTTTCGTCTTTTCAATCCTTAAGTTCTATAAATAACAAAGTTATTATTAAGAAAAATGTACCAAACATGGCAAAGGAAATGATATGGGCTGATGTTGCTATTTCTTCTGCAGGTACAACAGCACTGGAATTGCTTTTTTTAGGCATTCCATCCATATTTGTACAAACAGCATTAAATCAAAAAAATACAATTGAATATTCAATAATTAATAATTTGTCATATAATTCATTATTGAATTCGGAATTACCGACCATCGTATCATCACTGTCCCAACTTATATCAGAACCTAAAAAAATTAGGGAAACTCTTCGTTACAGAGGGACATCAATTATTGATGGTAATGGTTCTTGTAGAGTGTCAAATAATATTACGAAAATGATGGAGAGTTAAAGATGTATTATTTAAGAAACATAACCAAATTTGACTCGGATAAAATACGAAAGTGGAGAAATAATGTGTCTGTATCAAAATATATGCACAATGAAAATTATATTACAAAAAAATCTCATGATATTTGGTTTAAAAATAGCATAAAGGATAAAACCAGACATTATTGGATTATAGGATATAAAAATATCGATGTTGGTTTAATTAATATTTATGATATTGAAAACAACCATAAAAGATGTTACTGGGGATTCTATATTGGAGAAGATTCATTTAGAAATAAAGGAGTTGGTAGCTATGCCGAATATGCATTATTATATTATTGTTTTGATGTTTTAAAAATTAATCGTTTATGTTGTGAAGTGATAGATATCAATAAAAGAGTTATTGAAATGCATAAAAAATTTGGGTTTAAAGAAGAGGGCATATTCAGAAGCCATATTATTAAACATGACAACTACATGAATGTTCATTATCTCGCTTTGCTTAATAAAGATTGGAATTTAATAAAGAAGGAAATTGGTTCAAGATTAAGAGCAAAAATAGTGGTTGGTAAACTAGAAAAAAATAAGAAAGACACAAAAAATAGAATTATATACTTAGAGCTACCAGAAGTGTTATAACAATGAAAAAAAATATCACTATAAACAACACAAAAATCGGTTGTAATTATCCTACTTATATAATTGCGGAAATGTCAGCTAACCATAATAAAGATTTAAAAAGAGCAAAAAAAATAGTTAAAAATGCAAAAATATGTGGCGCTAATGCAGTAAAAGTACAATTATACACTCCAGATACCTTAACAATTGATTCAAGTGAAAGTTATTTTCAATTAGATTCAAATTCCTTGTGGCACGGAAAATCTCTATACGAATTATACAAAGAAGCATACATGCCATGGGAATGGTACTCGAAATTAAAAAAATATGCGACTAGTTTAAACATAGATCTTTTTTCAACGGCTTATGATTATTCTTCTGTTGATTTTCTAGAAAGCCACAACGTTCCGGTTCATAAAATTGCATCTTTTGAATTGACTGACATTCCATTGATACGTAAAATGGCCACAACCAAGAAACCTTTGTTGATATCTACAGGAATGGCCACAATAGAAGAAATTTCGGAAGCGATAATTTCCGCACGACAATCAGGAGCTACAGAATTAGGCATTTTTAAATGCACAAGTGGATACCCAGCCCTTCCAGAAGAAATGAATATAAAAGCGATTAAAACTTTAGCTCAAAAATTTGAAGTCCCTGTGGGGTTATCAGACCACACCAGGGGCATTGAGATACCTATTGCAGCGGTTACATTAGGTGCTAACTTTATTGAAAAACATCTTACTTTAAATAGAAAAGATGGGGGACTGGATAGTTCATTCTCAATAGAACCAAAAGAATTCAAGAAGATGGTTGAATCCATTCGAAATGTAGAAAAATCATTAATCGAGAACAAAATTGGTCCGACATTACATGAACTCAATAACATTCGATATCGAAGGTCTCTTTTTGTTGTTGAAAATATGAACGTCGGAGATGTATTTTCTGTGCATAATATTAGATCTATTAGACCTGCATATGGGTTACATCCTAGACATTATTTCGAGATATTGGGAAAGAAAGCTAAAAGAGATATTAATAGAGGTACACCACTATCTTTAGAGTTAATATCCTAAGTTATTATCTCCCTTAATGTTTTTACAACATACTCAATATCGGCAAGACTTAAACTTGGATACATTGGTATAGACATTATTTTAGAAAACACTTCTTCTGTAACTGGAAATTCTTTAGGATTTATTTTTAGTATTTTTTGATAATAGCTAAATTTGTATGTTGGAATATAATGTACATTTACACCGATATTCTTTTTTCTCATTTCTCTAAATATTTTATCTCTATTTTGTCGGTTTAATAGAATTGTATATAAGTGCCATGCATGTCGGACATTTGGTTTAACAGTTGGCCGCTCAATTCCTATATCAGATAGCGCTTCGTTATATTCAAAAGCTATTTTTTTTCGTTTAGTTATACTTTTTTCAAGTTTTTTTAACTGAGATGAACCTAGTACACACTGGAAATCAGTAAGTCGGTAGTTTCTTGCTAAATATTTAATATTATATTCATAGCCTGCTTCAGCTCCATGCCTTGAAATCGCGTCTTTGTCTATTCCGTGGTTTCTAAGCATCTTCATAGTTTCAGCTATTTCTTCATTATTAGTAGTACACATTCCTCCTTCGCCAGTTGTAACATGTTTTACTGGATGAAAACTAAACATTGTAATATCAGCAAATGAACCAACTTTTTTGTTTTGATATTTCCCGCCTAATGCATGAGCTGCATCCTCAATTAAATATAAATTGAAATTCTCAGCTATCTCCCTAATTTCGTCAATATCACAAGGTTGCCCAGCATAATCGACGTATATTATTGCTTTCGTTTTTTTAGTGATTTTTTTACGGATTTCATTAGGATCTATGTTGAACGTATCAGGTTTGATATCTGCATAAATCGGTTTAAGGTGATTGAATAATATACAATTGGTTGTTGCAGCGAACGTGAAAGGAGTGGTTATCACCTCTCCTTTCTTGATGCCTAATGATTGTACCGCAATGTCCAATCCACTTGTACCACTAGATACCGCAACCGCGTGATCAACATCTATATATTTCTTAAATTCATTTTCAAATTGTTCAACATTAGGCCCAGTAGTAAGCCAATCACTCTTCAAAACGTTTATTACACGGTGAATATCCTCATCGTCAATTTCTTGCTTAGAATAAGGTAAATATTTCTCAGTCATAATGTCGACCGCATCCAATTCATAGTCTTTTCTATCCCCGCGTCTAAAGAGGTTTTTTGCATCCAGTTCAGCTCTTGTTTGGCTTTAGTACTATCACATAATAGTTTCATAATTTCTGATTGAGGATGTATATGTGGAATATGCTCAATTTGGTCCTCATCAGGACATATCATTCTCGCTAAGTCATTAATTGAAACATCGATACCTGACCCAGCATTATATATTTCACCATCAAAAGGTGCCTTATTGATGACATTCTCGATAAAATCTGCACAATCTTCCACGTACAATAAATCCCGAGTTTGCTCCCCAGATCCATAAATCTGAATTTTTTTTCTTTCAAGATATCGTTTTATAAAGACACTTACAACTCCTCCCTCACTGTTGCTCTTCTGAAATGGTCCATATGTATTGAAAACCCTGACTATGGTAAGAGGCAACCCATATCCAAAATGATAAGAAAGGGCTAATTCTTCAGCAGCTAATTTAGTGGCGGCATAAGGGGATTTAGGTAGTACGGGGTGAGTTTCGCTAATTGGTTTATTGGAGGCAAAATCATACACCATGCATGTACCAAATATAATTAAACGGATATCCTGTTTTCTACATTCTTCAAGTATTTTATACGTTCCAATATAATTGTGATCAACATGTTTGAAAGGATTATCTAAGGAATCTTGAACATTTATTTTAGCAGCTAAATGAATGCATAAATCAACATCTTTTAGAGACTCTTTTAACATTTCATCATTTAGTATATTATTTTTATATAAATCGAGATTGTTAGCATTGCTAAATTCGGATATGTTACTCATTTTGCTATTACTAAAATCATCGATGATTCTTACCTCATTATTAGGTAATAATTTCTTACTTACCCACCTACCTATGAACCCAGCTCCACCCGTAATAGTTATATTCATCCTAACACCCCTCAAAAACCCTAGTGATAAAATTAACAAGTTCAGCATTGTTTAAAAGAGGACTTGTGTCAGATCTTATGTTTCCTGAATTATTAAGGTCCAGTTTTATGTATTCATGTATATTCTCATTAATATAATCATCAAATTCGGGCACTAGAATATACATATCATCATGTTCATAAACAGCATCTAATTCGGTCTCAGTTAATAATTCTTCAAATATTTTTTCACCTGGGCTTTTACCGATATAGTTTATGCCTAGATCCGTGTTTGATGGATTATAGACTTCCATCATAGATTTTGCTAACTCTTCAATATTTACGGCATTCATTTTTGAAATAAATATTTCCCCGCCTTTTGTATGTTCTATTGCAGAAAAAATGAAGTTTGTTGCCTCTTTTTTTGTCATAACAAATCTAGTCATATTTTGGTCAGTAATTGTTATCGGAATTCCTTCTTCAATTTGTTTTCTAAATAACGAAATTACTGAACCACTAGATCCAAATATATTTCCAAATCTAAGACAAGAAAATTGAGTATCTCTCATACCTTTATAATAATTTGCGGATACAACCAATCTCTCAGCCAATAGTTTTGTCATCCCCATAACATTGGTAGGGTTCACCGCTTTATCGCTGCTTGTAAAGATCATTTTTTCAACCGAGTTTTCAAGAGCAGCATCAATTACATTTTGAGTGCCATGTACATTTGTCTGTACTGCTTCAAATGGATTATATTCACAAAAAAATACATGTTTTAACGCAGCAGCATGTATTATAATATCAACATTTTCACTAGCCCTAATTATTCTATCTCTATCCCGGACATTTCCTAGAAGATATCTTATTTTGTCATAAGTTTGATATTTATTTCGTAGATTATATAATCCCGTTTCATTTATATCAAAAATGCGTATTACCTTAGGATCACATAATAATAAATCATCTATGATTTCTGCTCCAACCGAACCACAGCCGCCAGTAATTAACACGCTTTTATTTAAAAATATATTTTTCAAATGAGATCACCTAAGTTCTACGTTCTAATCCTTACACACGCATGTAAGGATTTTAGTTTATCTCTGGCAACTCACTGGTTGGACAGATAATTAAATCACGCTAATTAAGAGTTCATTTATGAACTACTGATTTTTTCTTGCGAATTAGTGCATAGAATAGAAAGGGCACTTCATTATGTGCTCTACAATTTTATTCAATAATTTCAAATAAATCATTTTTAATCAATTTATCTATAATCGGTAATATTTCCCAGAAAGGCAGTATGATCTTATTACTAATTTCTATCAGGTCATTGTTACCATCGGCATACGCAATAACGTTCATAATATCTCTTGCTTCACTTCCAGAATCTCTGCTACTTATTGTGGGATATAGTCCTCTTCGCCCTAATTGAGGCTCTCCTAAACATTTAATTTTATAGATCTTATTACTTTCTAAAAGGTTAACACATTTTTTTAGAAGTTCATAGGACTCACGTAAACCGTTTGGTGTAATAAATTGTAAATTGTCCAAAGAAGTATGGTATTCCGGATAAGTACCATATTTACTTTTCATAATACTGACCACGGGTAAATCTACACCGGGACTACAATACTGTCTTTCGTCGCTTCCCCGGTCTAAAAATGAATATTTTTTAAAACCGGGATGTGAAAAAGATAAAACGTTTAATGCAACTTTATCTGCTAATGTATTCCCCTTTCTTGAGGGGAGAAATGAAACAGCTCGTTCGTCTCCAACACAAGTAACATTAAATCCCGCAATAATGTTTTTTTTCATAGTCTTGAGATTTTTACTAAGGTAGGTTAATGAACCTATGGTTTCAGGGATGAATATGATTCGATAAGTATATTTTCTTGGTTCTTTAAGAATCCATTTTGCTAAATACGTTGTAACTGAAGGCCCAGATAATTCATTATTTGCCATGGATGGATGACAAAGATATGTTGAAAAGAAAACTTCCTTTTCTGTTTCTCCGGGAATTACTAATTCACCATAGGTAAGAGATCCCTTTTTTAATTCACTATCAATATAAACTTTATATTTGCCTGGTTTTAAATTAAGTCTTTCACTGTGTGAAATACAAAAACCCCATCGTTCTTTATAATATGATGTCACATAGGGAATGGCGTGGGGAAGACTTTCGATAGAATAGAGATGTTGATTTAACTCATCTAAATCCATTGTTTTCGCAACGGGAATCGAATACCCTACTAAATGCAAATTATTTTTATTAAAGTCAATTACTTTCTTACCTGTTTCATCTGAAACGTAAGCATCATTTACATTCCATTCCATCGGAATCTCCCAATCAAATATTTTTGTTCCGGATGGGACTTCTACTATATCAACTGGAATTTTATTTTTTATTATTTTTAAAGTTTTTCTTACGCCTTCTCCGGTTATACTTCTACAAATGGGGAATAAATCCTCAATCATTTTATAAATTTTTGATCCCATAATTGTGCTTGATTCTTGGGTATCCATATTATAAGGATATACGACACCCATATTATCAATTTTTCGAACTGCGTAAACTAATGGAAATAATAATGTTATCCTGATCAAATAACTATCATCGATTGAAAGCGGTTATTTAGAAATATAAAAGAGATTATTAGAATTATTTTCTCTGATGTCTCTCTGTATTAGATCATACGCGGTTTTTAAGTCAATTTCTTTGATGTTAATATCATCAATAAAATAATTTTTAGATATCCCTTTTTCTTCCATCAATTTTCCTATTGGATTTATATTCGTAACTACTCCCATATCCAAATTTCTAACATACATATAATAAAGTCTATTACTTGATGTTCCATATTCATCAATGTATTCTCCAATGAAACTTTTTAAATATCTGTATGATACTTTCTCTTTTTTTTCAACATGATGTACAAAGGTAAATGATCGTTGATAACTAACATCAATAATAATAGTTTTTACATTCTTTTTATGAAAATAATCGAAGGGAGTATTCAATCCAAAACTATGACCGTTTTCTAATATAGTAAACGTGTCTTTTTCTTTCCCATATACTGCGAAAGAGTATATAGGATGTTTAGTTCTATTAAACTCATATCGCTCTAATGCTGTTTGAGATAATATTCCCGTTTTAGATTTGGTGTTTAATATATCATATTTTCTGTCAACGCAAAAATCCCAACTATATGTGGGTAAGATTAAAGTCCCATAAGAACCTACTTTTCTAATTAATATATCCAGTATTTTGTCAACATCAAATTTTTCCTTTTTTTTATACGCTTTAATTACTAATCTTCTGAGATCAGAAGCAATAAAATTAATTTTGTTTTTTTCAATAGGTAACTGTTCTATTGGTTCTAAATAGCTCAAATCTATCCATAATAAGATTCTGAGATGAAAGTAATAATATTTTTGGTTGAATAAGATATTTGACCATCATAGGCTTTTGATATATTTAGTACCAAAGTATTATTAATCAAAAGTTATTTTTTAAATACAAGACAAAAAGCGATCACATATTTATTTGAATGAGATATACTTAATTTAATGTCATATTTTCTATTCACATCTTTTAGAGAAACGAATGGCCTGCCGATATGATCATTTAAAACTTCAATATCAAACAAGGTTAATCTATGACCATATGAACTGAACGCTTTAATTATGGCTTCTTTAGCTGCATATTTTGAGGCAAAGCATTGTACCCATTTTTTATGGGTTTTGCAGATTAGAATTTCTTTTTTAGTAAAATATTTGTTTTGAAATAATTCCGAAGTAATATATTTCTTAAACCGTACTATTTCAACAATATCAATTCCGATTTGAATATCGTCAAATGGTTTAGACAGTTCCATTATCCACCCGAATTATTGCCCCCGTTATTGATTTGGCTTCATCAGATAACAAAAATATCACTGCACTTGTGACTGATTGCTCATTTGTTGGTTTTTTAAGAGAAGTTCGATTGTATATTCGGTTTTTTTGGTCTTCAGTCAAAGTAGAAGTCATAGTGGTTTCCATAAAACCCGGAGCAACAACATTGGATCTAATGCCTTTCACGCCCCACTCTCGAGCAACCCCCTTCGAGAAGGATTCAAGCGCTCCTTTTGTTGAGGCATACATCGCTAATCCCTTGTATCCTGTCAGTGTAGTGATGGAAGAAATGTGAATTAAAGACCCCTCGCAATTATTCAATAGCATATCTCTAATAGCATATTTTGAAAGCAATATTGGCGAGATTACATTAATCTGAAAGGCTTTGTTTAATGATACATAACGCGCATTAGTAACTATATCATCATATCCAAAAGCGGCATTATTGACAAGACCGAAAATGGGACCTACTTTTTTTATCTCATCTTTATAAAGATGAGGAATTTTATTCGATTGTTCTAAATCAAATTCAAGGTGAGTGTAGTTATCGTCCTGCTCAAGTAACTCAGAAATAGCTTCATTTGTTCCCCGACTGATACCTATTACGCCATATTTTTTTTGGGACAAAATAGATTTCACTATGCTTAGTCCCAATCCCCGAGAGTCTCCAGTAACAATTATTTGTTTCATTTTCTCATCTTTTTTCCTGTTCTAGTTTCCTCAATTTTGTCTACAAATTTATATAAGCGAGGTATTTTCCATTTTTGGAGTCTTTTTGATAATTCATGCCTAATTTTGGTTTCCAGTTCAATATCAATACTCTCAGTCATTTTTTCTATTTCCGCTATTAATATGTTTCCAGTAATTCTGTTTTTTTTGGAGCGAACTCTAACGTTCCTAATAAGATTTGTCGCCAGAATAGCTTCTTCGATTTCGTAAGGTGAAACTTTATAGCCCCCTATATTGATTGTTTCCGTTTTTCTTGAAATGAATCTGAATTTATTCACGGATCCTTGCTCAACTATGTCACCAGTTCGATACCAATCATTAACTAATTCTAGATGATCGGAGTCTCCAAGTAAACTTTCATGTACAAGGAGTTCATTATCAATTATCTTGATTAATGAAGCATATCTTTCAGGTATTGTAAAAAATTCCCCACTCGTTGTAAAAAGGCTTCCAGCTTCTGTAGATGCATAAATATTCCGATATTGTGCAGAAGGAAATATAGATTGCAATTTTTCTTTTGCTAATGGATCCATTTTTTCTCCACCAAAGGTAACTCTTCGAACTGAGTTAACAGAACCCACAAAGGGAAGTATTTTTGTTCGATAAAAAGTGGGAGTTGCAGAGATGTGGGTTATTTTTTGCTCTATGAATAAGCGTTCAATATTATTGGATACTTCTTCAAACACGTAAATCATTGGGTTTTTGTTATAAAAGGCTTGAAAAAAAACCTGTAATCCGGCTATATGTGTGGGGTTATATGCAAATGCCCAAATGTTATCATTAAAACGTTCACCAGCTCTCACGTTTCGAATTAATGTGTTAAGAGAGTGAGTGATTTTTTTTGGTACACCAGTAGTACCCGAAGTATAAAGAGACACAGAGAAACTATCACTTATTTTGGATGTCAATTGAAGATAGTTTTTAAAATTCAATGAAGGTGTAGGAGTTTCTTCCTGCAACCGATACATCTCGACATTAAGTAAGGTTATTTCTTCTTCAGAAAATGTTGAATCTAGAATTGTAATATTATTTCCAAGAACCATGGCCTGTATTATTTTTTTAAATATAATATAGGGATCAGATTGATGGATATATTTACTATATGATTGTAACGTGCTTAAGTCAGTTAGTAAATCATCATATGTTTTTTTAATTTTCCGTTTTTCGTCTAACCACATTAACTTCATTAAATCACGTCGTCAATTGTAATAGTATTTCACCTATTGAGTCGATGATATCTTCTTCAAAAATATCAACACCATACTCGTCTTCAATCACTACAGTTAATTCGGCAAGAGCTAGTGAGTCGAAGCCTAGGTCCTCAGAAAGAGAAAGTTCTGATCGTAATTCAGTCAAAATGTCGTGGCCCTCTTTTTTTAATAGGTTATTGATTATTTGCAGCAATGTTTCTTGAACGGACATATAAAGGAACTAACCCAGAGGAGATTTATTTATCTTTTGAGTTATGGGTCACTTTTCCAGATATCTATGGATTTTTTAATTTTGTTCCGCCTGTCTTTTTTTGGAACAGTTTTTGCGTTTAGTTTTTCCAGCAAGAAAAAGTCAGGAGTTCATCTATGACCTTTTAATTAGTGCAGAGAATTTTGATTTACCCGCGTTTTCACCCCTCGGATAGATTTATTGATCACTTCGTTCAATTCAACATATGGACTCTTTCGAATCCTAGCGCCTCAGAAAAATATACCAGAAAATATCCAGACGCGGCGATAAACTATCTAAGATAGAAAAACTGGTCAACTAGAACGCATTCACACTCATCATTCAACCCATATACAGCAATCAAGGCACCAGCGGAGGCAGACCCAACATGGACCCCGTGCTTATGGTTAAACTGCTGGTACTACAAACAGGGTATGGCCTCAGCGACCCTGGGCTGGAGTGGCAGGTATCTGATAGGATAAGCTTCCAGCATTTTCTCGACTTTCCAGAAACAGTTCCTGATTACTCGACGGTGTAGAGGTTCAGAGAACGCCTTGCAGAAACAAGAAAGAATAGGCTTGTCTGGGAGTAGCTGCAAAGTCAGCTTGAATGAGAAGGGTTTGAAGGTCTGTAGGGGTGTGGTGCAGGACGCGTCGTTTATCACATTTGATCCTGGTCGTGCCAGGGCTGACAAGTCTCGTGGAGAGGAGGCTAAGACGCGTCGTAGCCGGGATGGTACTTGGGTTAAGAAGGGCGGGGAGTCTGTTTTTGGGTACTAGGCTGCATAGGTAGGATGGATCTGGGTCATGGACTCATCAGGGAGCTAGAGGCATCGGCTGCGAATGTCCATGACAGGAAAATAGACCTCTCTAGATAGGGCGAGGTGGTGTTTGCGTGTCTCGGTTTTAACTTGGTTTAGTTGGGTAGGCGGGGGGGTGACAGCTTAAGCTGTGGATCTCGGGGTGGGGAATGGGTGCGGAGTGATTGGTGGGTGTGTAGAAAAATGGTTAAGCAGGAAAGGTTAGCAGGTTTGGTGATGTGTTTTCCTTGAATCTGGAAAAAATGACGTTAGCTGAAAGAAAACAAAGAAAATCAAAATCCTTACATGCATATACAATATGATATTCAACTTAGGTCAGGTTAGATATAATGGAGTGTAAAATAGTAGAATTAATAGGCCCAAAAAAAATTATCATAAAAACCGTTGATCTGAAAAAACCTGAAAAAAACGAAATAATGGCCAAAACAGTATATTCTGCAATATCACCCGGGACAGAAATAGCCGCCTACAAAGGAGACCCTCCTTTAAGGCCAAGTAACCCATATCCAAGATTATTAGGATATTGTAACTTGGCCGAAATTACAGCAATAGGGGAGGACGTTAAAAATTGGAACATAGGCGATAAAATTCTTACATTTCAATCCCACAGAAGTGCGTTCGTATGTGAAGAAGGGGATATTATTGTTAAAATACCCGAAGAAGCAAAATTGATGGAACTTTCTTTAACTTATCTATACCATTTGGGTTACAATGCCCTCCTCAAAGGAGATTTTAAACCAGGATATAATGTTGCAGTCATCGGATTAGGTACAATAGGAATAGGGGCTCTCGCATTGGCATCTTTATTCGGTGGGAACGTATATGGAATATCCAATCAAAAACAAAGTTTAACCTTAGCTAATAAACTCGGTGCTTTCCCGAGCAACAGAAAAAATGTTTATAATAATCTGAACAAAATACCAATTGATCTAGTAATTACCACATCAAACACGTGGGATGATTGGAAACTAGCTCTTAAACTAACAAGAAAAGAAGGAACAATAGCAGTCATCGGATTCCCTGGACGTGGAATGAATTTACCTCAATACAATCCATTAGACTCACAATATCTATATGATAAACAACTACGAATAATTGGATGTGGCTATTCATCAGATCATAAAGTAGAACCACATGACATTCGATTCACAAGACAAAGAAACATGAAATATCTCCATAACCTAAATCTAAAACGACTGCTTCCTTCAAAAGAATTAATTTCAGGGACATATAAATATACAGATATTAAAAAAGCGTATGAACAGCTCCTCAACCGTGAAAGTGGAGTTTACACATTTATAATTGACTGGTCTTGAATACAATGAAATTAAACGTAGCTATCATTGGGTGTGGAAGAAAAGGCACATACACTCAACCAGAGTTAAGAGAAAACATGCCCCCCGGTTGGCTACCATACAATCATGCAGAAGCAATAATCGCTAATAAAAATCTAAATTTAGTATCTTTATGTGATATTAACGACCAAAATCTACAAAGAGCAAAAACTAGGTTTAAAGTACCGGGGTTTTATGATTACAAGAATTGCATTTCCAAAATAAAACCAGATATAGTCTCTATCGCTACAAGGACAAAATTACGAAAAGAAATCATAAAATATACTATAGAAAACGGCGTAAAAGGATTGCACATCGAGAAACCCATAAGCACCAACCTCAAAGATTGTAATGAGTCAATTTGCTTGATTATAAAACACGATATTAAAGTCACATATGGTCCAATCCGTCGTTATATGGACACCTTTCAAAAAGCCAATTTAATTATTAAATCTGGTGAAATGGGCAAACTAAGGCAAATAACCATAGAACAAGGAAACTCCCTTCTATTGTGGACACATCCACATAGTGTCGATACATTACTTTATTTTGCTGGAACTGAAATCGATTATGTACAAGCAAACTGCGATATAAATAACTATAAATCAGGAGTTGTTGACGAAGACCCCACTCTTAAAAATGCCTTGGTTCAGTTTAAAGAAGAGGTCATTGGGTTAATAACCACAGCCACAAGCGAAGATGTTATCATAGACTGCGAAAAAGGCAGAATAAGAATAACCGAAAAAGCTAGTAAAATCATACTTGAGAGAAAAAATGAAAAATCATACACATGGGAAACATCAATATTACCCATAGAGCCAAAAGCAAGTGGAACCCAACGTGCTTTTACCGAACTGGGCAATTCAATAATTACAAATCAGCCATCTCCAATAGATCCAATTGAAATTAGGTTAAACCAAAATATCCTATTAGCTTTCGCCCTATCATCATTAACTCAAGGAAAAAGAATAAAACTCTCCATGGTTGATGAAGAATTCACAGTAACCGGTAAATTTGGGGATCTATATCCTTAATTCCAATTGCATCATTAATTTTTTATTCATTTTTTTGTGCTTTGGATTAATAGATAAACTTATAGATCAAAAAAAATAGTTCTAATCCAGGGAATGGAAAGAGACCGATGAGAGACTCATCAAGCGAGGAGAACTCATACTCGACCTAAACTTTCTAGAACACTACCAAGAAGAGCGCGAAGCCATGAACAAGAGCAAAGTAGGCCCACCATACTGCCTCACCCCAGGTACATCCAACTCCTCACAGTCATCAGGTACCTCTACCGGATGCCTTACCGCCAACTCGAAGGATTCACCCGCAGACTACTCAGGTCTCAAAAAATGCATCCTCGCCCTCCCCGTTGATCCATACCAAAGCCTCAACGAGAAACAGGAACCCATATCCATAGACGTCGACTCCACCGGCGTCAAAGTAAACCGAGCCGGAGGAGGGGTGGAGAGAAAGCATGGGAAGAAGAAGCGGTAGGTAAAGCTGCACTTCCATCGATATCGAGTCCAAGGAGGTCGTAGCCATGACGATATCGACGGAGGATATGCATGACGTTAAAGCCTTCCCTGGTCTCTTGGAGGAGGATCAAACGTTGTCTGGGTGACGGTGCGTATGACTCGGGTATGGTCTTTGAGGCATTGGAAGTCCAGGGTATTGAGGCGGTTATTAAGCCACGGCGGAACAGCGTGTCTAGCAAGGCGTTGGCGAGGGGATGTGTGGTGGAGGAGTTTCATAGTTTGGGGTATGAGGCTTGGGTGTGTGAGAAGGGTTATGGGGATCGGTGGATGGTGGAGACGGCGTATAGCATGTTTAAGCGTTTGTTTGGGGAGTGCAGTCTATCCAGGACTTTGGAGAATATTGCTCATGAGTTGGTGGCTAAGGTGGCGTTGTATAACTTGTTGGTGAATATGTGAGTGTAAGAGTATGGGTTGTCAAAGAGAAGAAGTATAGAAGAACCCAAAACCCAATCAATTATTCCACAAAGCAATTTTTCGAGTAATAAGTCTTAACGGTTTTAAATAAATATCAATTAACTAACAGTGCTTCATTAATACTAGATACAACCGCATTAGTGGAAGCGCATAGGGACCAAACAATACATTTTGGTAGAGCCTATGAAAAAAGATAATAATGCGTTTTTCAATATCATAGAAGTTGACAGATATTATTTAAAAATAATTTCAAAGGAAGTAGCTGATTGGGAAAATCCGTTTCCGTTTACCCTCAAGAATATGTTCGCTAATTTACCAAATCCGGAAGCGATAACTACATATTAGGTTAAGGAAGGATATATTTAAAATGAAGAATATTATGACATTACTGGGAACCGGATATTACGGAGAAGATGTCCTAAATAAAACACCATGGATTAATAAATTATCAAAAAATCAAAATGTCTTTATTGTATCGAGAATAGATCCCATAATCCATATCAACAAGCAATTAACAAAATTATTATCAAAAGAAATAACAATACAGATTAAAAACAACATTAAAACATTAAAAGAAAAAACAAAAAAATTTTCTATAATATATAATTCAGCCTTTATGAATAGAAATTATTCAGAAAAAGAAATTCAAGAAAGTCAAAAATGGTTAGGGGTATCTTTTTCATACATGGCTTCATTTGATAGAAGTTTTTTTGATAAATCAAATAACAAAGATATAAGAAATAAAATCATCTTAAACAATTATATAACGGGACTAGTTTCTTTTTTTTCACATGAGTTTATTGAAAACGACATCAGTCATTTTGTTAATACGTTAGAAGATGAGATATTCTCGGTTGTTGCTTATTTTGTAGCAAAAAAATTAAGAATATCCATCATCGGAATGGTTTCAGGACGATTTCCAAAAAAAGGAATAATGTTCTGTGATAATTATGAGGACGTGATACTATGGAATACAGATAAACATACGGATATGAATGAAATAAAAGAATTATATAATAAAAACAAAATAGTGAATCATGAGAACATTAATAAAAGGCAGAAAAATTACTCCATTTTTAACATAAAAGATAAAATCAAAGGATTACTATACATAGTAAATTATAAGAAATATCGAAATCTATTAATAATGAAATTAAAATATGAACAGTTAATATATAAAAAAACATCATTAATAAATGAAATATATGAACATGTTAATAAAATATGGCGTAGACATATAATTAAAATAATAATTAAAAAACCAGAAAATGAACCATTCGTGTTATTTCCATTACATTATGAAGATGACGCTCAGTTAACGTTCAGAGAACCACTTATCAATCAATATGAAATGATAATGCAAATATCAAGATGTTTACCATATGGTCATTATCTATACGTAAAACCGCATCCACATTTTATAGGAACAGACGTAAGTTTTTTTAAAATGTTATTTTTATCAAACATAAAAAATGTAAAAATAATTAACCCAACCTACCCAACATATCCATTAATTAATAAAGCAAAATTAATTATTACAATTAACGCAACAACGGGGTTTGAAGCATTAATATTCAATAGAAAACTAATTACGTTAGGGCATGATTTTTATTGTAAATCAAAAATATCAACAAGAATTGATGATATAAACAACATGTCTGAGATAATCACAAAGTTATTAAATTCAGAAAATATAGAAAAAAATAGTTTAACGACCAAATTTATTCATAATGTATTTTCAAATATGATTTGGACGGAAAATATTATTCTTTCAAATGGAATTTATACTTATGGCGAAAAAGATAGCAGTAAAATATCTAATGTGCTTAACATAATAATATCAAAAGATCCGGACCAATTAAATACTGCATAAAAAAAATTAGGGAAAAATAATATATTCATTTTATCAATATCAATGATAACTAAAATGGGAGATAATCGATTTGATTAAAGTTCATATAAAAAAGCCTCACCATTATTAAAAACAAAATTAAAAGATATTGAATCATATTTTGATAAAAAATCTGCAGATGGAGGTCTAATAGGCAACTCATATAAAGTAATTCCAGGTATATTTTTTGTCAATTGTGTGGAATATAAAACCACATCAGCTATTTCGTTTTTCATAGACCTGATACCTTCGATTATTTTTTTAGGATTACTCGAAACCTTAGTTGAAAAAAGATCGTTTATTACATGCAAAATGTCATCATCAGATACATCTTGCAAAGAGACCCCGATTGTTTTCACATGTCCCTGTCCTATTAATCCCCCACCAATTCGATGATCAGAAAATATCACTTCATCACGAGACAGATATGTTACACAAAATGTAATAGCACCTTCTTCCTCATAAGTTAGCCACAAGACAGGCGTATTTTCGTTAGTTATACTTGAATAATTTGACGTAAGAATAGTACATATTCCTATCAGCACTAATAATTTTTTTTTGTCTTTATCTACGTTAAATATAGTGGAGACAAAGACCATAATGGAAGCGAGAGCTCCATATTCAGCTAGTCTTGGAATGCCAAAATAACCAAACCACACCCAACTTAACAATCCTATTAAGGGTAGTGTAAATAGTAAATAAACAAATAAACCATCATACAGATATTTGTTTTTGGGCCTGATTAAATATCTCCATTTAACAAATAAGATAGGAGGAAGAACTACAAAGAAAGCATTTAGAACATATTTTATTTTATTTAACAGACTAGTTGCAACCAAATAATTGCTTGGAATAATGAATTTATTCGAAATATTAACACCATTAACAAATAAGTTAACAAGGCTTTTTACTAAATTAATAATTACTAAATATCGACTTGTGCCCAAAAAAAGACCATGTGAAAACCAAAATAGCATATATAAAATTAAAAAAAGTAGCACTCTTTCAAAATATTCGGTATTAGTGACCATTACAAAAACACTAAATATGAATAGAAATAGTAAATATATACTTGAAGCAGTAAGATAGATAGAAGGAAAGAACATAAAATAAATACAGAGTAAAAAGATATTAGTTTTATTATTATAATTTTTACAAAAATATAAGTAAAATAAAAAGAACATCATCATCCAGCCATCAGCACCGCGCTGACTTATTACACCAGGAGTGATTTGAAGAATGTATAAAAAACAAACCAGTAAAGAAAAAGAATCATATTTCTCCAGTTTATTAAAACCTAATAAAAATAATGAAGCGCTACTCATTAATAAAAGACTGAAAAAAAAACCCAATAGAATCCTAAAAGCCCAGCCATCAAAAGGAATGTCTAAAATCATGGATAAAGTCGCATATAAAATTCCAAGTAAGGGATATGAATTATACAAATCTATCCCTGCACCAAAAACACTATGTTTCTCATTTAAGGCAATAGTTCTAGATAACAAATGCCCGTTGGTCTTTATATATTGTAAATAAAAAGCAGGACCACCTTCAAAAGTATTAAACATACCAGAATAGGAGACCATTAAGAATGAATATTTAATAATAATGCCAAGAAAAATCGAAATAAAAAAAAGGGTAAAATATCTACTATGTTTCATAGACACCATCTAATACGTTAAATAAATATTGTTCATAGTTTTTTACTAAAATATTCCAAGAGTATTGTTTTACAGAAACTACGGCGTTTGTTGAGATTTTTTTTCTAAGAGCATCATTCTCCAACAAATAAAAAATCTTTTCTAGAAATTCTTCCTTTGAATCGGCTAGTAAGCCATTTTCACCGTCAATAATAATTTTTTTTGTTTGCTCTGTTTCTAATGCAACAACTGCGCACCCACATGCAAGATATTCCATTAACTTGTTATGCCAATGACTTTCTTCAGCAGGAAATATACAGACTCGGCTCTGATTAAGGACCAGCGGAAGTTCATTGTATGAAAAACGTTTATCGAAAGGAGTCCATAAAAATTTCTTCTTCCGGGATTGGCACTCTTTTCTTACCTCAGATATGAGCGATCCAAAGCTAAACGGCGATCCAGTATATAAAACATCAACATCTTTGTCAACGTCCATAAATTTAAAAAAATTTAAATCCACTCCGTTGTGGACTATCCCGATTTTATTTGGATCAACGTTTAATGTTTCTATTAGTTGATGTTTTAGTTTAGAATGTGTTGTGGTTACAAATTTGGAATAACGAAATATAGAACCAAAAAGAGTCTTAGTTAAAGATTTTTTCATAACACTCCATTCGTGTAGAGGGTCTTGCAAATCAGAAATCATCGGGACATCTCGCATCCAACTTATGAAAGGAGCGGGAAGATTCAATATCACGGGATCCATGTTAGCTATAAGATCATATTTAGAGAGTAATGACAGAGGAAGATGCTTTAATGTAAAAAATGTTACATTAAAATTTTCTTTTTGCTCAGACAAGTGAGCATTATTGCGAGGGTCTAAATTTAGTATACTAATATCATGACCAAAATGATTTAAAATTTTCCAAAACTGTGCAGTTCGCATACCATGAGCCATTCTCGGGGGATACGGGTCGTTAGTAACAAAAAGAATTTTCATATAAAATCACTTAGGAAGCCTTATTACCCATCATGGAAAGAACATCGTTTACTATAGTAGATATACTAATAATATCTTTCGTTGTATAATTTGGACCGGTAGGTAAGGTAATTGAACAAGAATAAAGACATTCAGAGATAGGCACCATTTCATCATTGTTTATGTTAATAGGCCTATTTACTAAAGATGCTACAAATAACCCTTGAGATTCTAATCGATTAAGAACAAGATCTCGGATCTCACCTATTCCAAGATTAAGTACAATATTATAATAAGTATAGGATGGAAGAGAATTGGTTAATAAATAATCAGGTTTACACAAATAAACATCGTTTAAATAGGCATTATAAGTCTCATAGTTGCATTTTTTGCTATTAATAATCCATTCTAAATAAGGTAATATTTCATTCAACATCATAAGCGAAATGAGGAATATTTTGTTATTTCTTGGGTAGACAGATTCCTTATTAACTCTGCCAGATAATGTAGTGGCCAGATATGGAAAGTTGCTTAGTAAAAAGGATCTAAGAAATAAGCGGCTAAATCCAGTTCTAGTTAAAATAAAATTTCTGTTGCGATAATTCAATATCTGATTTTTAAAAATGGAGTTATTAACAATTATTGCTCCACCGCCACATGTGTCGATTACCTTGTTGTTAAAGCTTAATATGCCCACATCACCAAAAGTTCCTGTCAAACCACCAGTTATTTTTGCACCCAATGATTGTGCAGCATCCTCAATAACAATTAGATTATGTTTATTAGCAAACTCATTAATTTCTTTCATATTTATAGGATATCCAAATTGATGAACTGCTATGATTGCTTGAGTAGATGACGTTATAGCAGCCTCAAGTTTCGAAAGATCCATCGTATAATTTTTCGAATCAACATCTAAAAAGACAGGGGATTTCCCAGCATGATAGATTGCTTCAATAACACTTTCACAAACTAAGGACGATACTATTATTTCACCTTCGTTCTTTTGTAATAAGACATCAAGGGCAGATATAATAGCGCTAGTACCAGATGGAAATATTATAACATCCTTATTAAATAACGAAGAAAGTCTTTTTTCCATTTTAATTAACATATCGTGTTCATTAGCTAAAATATTATTTCGGACAATATTGGTGAAGAAGAAAGGCGGGAACCAAGGCTGCCATAAATAATAGTTCATTGGTGTTTCATCCTTGTTTAATTTTGTTGATTAATAGTCTAAAACTTTCCGATATCTTTCTGTGTTTATTGAGATCATAAAAAAGAAAAATTCGTAGCACGTTTAAACGTAACTGTCCCCAAAAAGTTGAGAATAAAGTTAATTGGTAATTAGTTTTATAATCATTAGTCCAATTCAACTTGTATGGTTCCATTCCTTTTAAAAAATCAAATTTTATATAATTATTTTCAATATTTGTTTTAATTAACTTAGACAAATGCATATTTCCAACACTATATTTCTTATATTTAGTTGGATCAAATGTCGGAGTCATATAATAATAGACTCGATTATATTTGAAAGCCCATACTATAGATATAGCTTCATCATCAACATACAATAGAGAGATATCCATCCACCCATTATTTAAAAAATTATTAGTTATTTCATTATAGAAATTCACTATATTATTATCATAAAATCTACTTGTTAGTTTTTTATCATTCCATCGTTGTTTATGGATTTTAAAAAATAGGTTCATAGTTTCGCTAATCTTATCATCAGGAGCATCGTATAACTCAAACTTTATTTCATGGTTTTTAGAGAGAGCCCGACTTGACCAGCCTAAATTCTTACGTTTCTTCTTTGACAGTCGTTTATTATAGATTTCCCAGTTGTGTGGTAATAATATATAGGGACTTGATGTTAACTCAGTTTTTAGTACTTTAAACGAGGTAGAATCTGTTGAATTTAGTTTTAATATATTAATTAAATCATTGTTTTGAAAAACATGAGAGAAACGAATCAAATAACATTTTTCGGATATTAATTCATTAAAATAATTCAAAATGAGACCGTAAACCTCATCATTATTGCGGATAGATATAATTCCGCCATGGTCCGTATCGGTGGAACATATATTTTCAAGTACTCGAATCCGGAAAAAAAAACAATCGTATATTTTCATGGAGGTAGGGAGGATCGAAATTAGTTCATGACCATCATATACAGTTATTATATGAATTTGATCAGAGTGTCCGAAATATTTCCACCAAGTATAAACCCAGTCCCAAGTTAGAAAAATAGTATTATCGTGAGACTTCTTAAGCAACTCATTCCACAATGGTTTTAGCTTTTTGAACTCAAGTTCATCTTGAATTATCCTGAGCTGAAGATCACTCATTTATTATTACATCCATCAGTTCACCATTGGTCAGGTAAAGAACATCGTCATAGCCAGAGATATAGTTAAAAACGCTTTCAAGTTTTTCCCATTGATTATATCGATCTATCATCCAGGAATGACTGAAAAGATGTAGAACCCCTCCGCTGCGATAAGAATAATCAAAAAGCTCCTTGACCCGAATTTCCCAATCAATCACAGATTTTATGTCCAAGTTATATTGTATGGCACTCTTTAAACTAAATATAGGGGATCCGTTTTGCATGAGTAAAGATACCCCCATTGAATACGGATCGCTAATATTCTTTAAGCCAACGTAGTCTACAGTCCTAGCGCCCAGAAAACCGGATTTCTGAACTAGTTGTTTAACTTTGGAATTGTAAAGACCCTTAGGATAAGCGAACATAGATATATCATGCCCCAAGAGGTCTTCTAAATATAGTTTAGAGTCATGAATCTCATTAAAAGCACGTTCAGTGGGTATATTTGGGAGTTCCACGTGATTCATTGTATGAGCCCCAATCTCATGATAAGTATCTAAATTACAAATTAAATCCGGGGACAAAGAATTTGGTAAAAAGTTTTTTGGAATATAAAAAGTCCCTTTGATTCCATATTTTTTTAAGAGATTGGATATTTGTTCATCTTGATAGCTTCCGTCATCCCAACTCGTAGTTATGATTAATGGTTTCATAATTACATCATCAAATAGTAGCTTGGATACTAAGAGACACTAAGACAACCCCTCATATTTAAAATTAATAAAAGAAGACCCATCAGAAGGTAGTATATTTGAGATATAAATTAATATTCAATAAGAAGATTAAATCCACATATGAGTGTTTCTAAAAAAATATCCTCACTATCATTTAATAAAACCATATTACTACATAAAATACAATTATTTATTCATATAATTTCAACAATAATAGATTATCTAATACCAAAGGATGATAATTTGGTCATCATCGGATCAAACACAGGAGAATTCAAATCAGGTTCCCCAAAAGCATTATTTGAATACATTACAAAAAATCACCCAAGTACAAAAGTACAGTACTATCTTCCCTTTCAAGAAAAGAGCATAATTAAAATAATAAAGTATATTTGTTATCACAGTGTATCGTTCTACCGTTGTAAATTTCTTATAAGTAGTCATCCACCAAATGATTTCTTTCCATTTATGTGGTCACAAAAAAAAATACTTATCAATACATGGCATGGAACACCAATAAAATCATTATTTTTTACAGATAAAAAAGAAACTTCAGTTTCGTTAAGCAGAATAAAATACTTAAATAAAAAAACAAATTATTTTATCACATCATCAGAGATAGAAAAAAAAATCATAAAGAAATGTTTTGATATTGATCCTAATAAAATAATTATAACAGGACATCCTCGTAATGATGGGATAATACAAAACAATCATCTATTAAGAGATAAATATAAAATAAATAGCGCCTATATTATTTTATATTGTCCAACCTATAGAAGAGGAACAAATACAAAGTATTTCCCGTTTAAAGAATTCAATATCCAATATTTTAAAGATTATTTAGAGAAGAACGATATAACAGTACTAATAAGAAATCATGTATATGATAAAACAGAAGTTCAGAAAATAACGTCTGATAGATTGATATATTTTGGTAGCGATGTTTGTGATGACATATATGAAGTATTATCACAAGTAGATTTACTAATAACAGATTATTCATCAATATTCATAGATTTTTTGTTACTAAATAAACCATGCATATTCATCCCATATGATCTCGAAGAGTATTTAGAAGAAAGAGGATTATTGTTTAATTATGAAAAAGTAATTTCAGGAGAAATAATCAAGTCATATAAAGAGTTAACGGATATAATAACTCAATATAAGACCAAAAAAATCGATGATTATTTAAAGAAAAGATTAATAATGAAAGATATATTCCATACAAATCAAAATCATAATGCATCTCAAATGGTTTATAATATAATAATAAAAGGAGAGAACATAAAATAAGAATATTGTTCGTATGTCATTCGTTTTATCCATGCTTTGAAGCAGGAGGAGTGGTTAAATCTGTTTATGAAATGTCAAAGGAACTATGCGTAAAGGGTCATATGCCTACAATTTATACGACAGATGGCTGTACGAAAAGACTGAATGTTCGTACAAACATTGAAACAAAGTACGAAGGGATTCCAGTCATTTATTTTAAAAATCTATCTAATAACTTAAGAATAAAATATAAAATTGCCCTTCCGTATAAATTTATACAAATAATCATCCAAAATATAAACAAATTTGATGTGATTCATTTAAATGAATATAACACGACATTAAATATAGTTTGTTATTTAGCATCAATTATTTATAATAAACCGATAATATTTCAAGCCCATGGTTCTATGATGTTCAAATCAAATTCAAAAATAAAAAGAATATTAAGACATATATTTGACATATCAATCGGGAAGAAAATATTAAAACGTTCAAAATATATTATCGCATTAAACGAACAAGAGAAAAAACAATATGATCAATATTCAATAAATAAAAAGAAAATAATAATACTACCAAACAGTATTTCAGTTAAAAGCGAGAACGTCATCATCAACAAAAACAGATCACGCTTCAAAATCGTATTTATAGGAAGACTTCATAAAGATAAAGGATTGGACGCATTATTACAAGCAGCACAGTATTTGTCTCAGTCATCATATAAAAATAAAATTATGTTCTATATAGTTGGACCAGATGATGGGTGTTTAAATAGTATTAAAAACAATATTTATAAACATAAGATGAAAGATTTTGTTATATTATTAGGTCCGCAGTATGGAAGAAAAAAAGAAATAATATTAAAGAATGCAGATATCATAACAATACCTTCTATAAATGAAACGTTTCCAATGATATTATTGGAATCTCTAGAAAGATCAAAACCAATAATTGCATCAAATATTCCCTCTATAAAATCAATAATAACAAATAATCAAGAAGGATTATTATTTGATAAAGGAGATGGAATAGATATGGCACATAAGATAATTCATATGGTAAATAACTATGAAGAAGCCATATTACTTGGAAAAAAAGGTCGTATAAAACTTATTAATAAGTGGAGTTCTAGTTATGTTATAACAAAATTAGAGAAGATATACATAAACAGCATAAAATAAAAATTATTTACAAAGAAATGGTTTTAATTGCACGAATTGACCAACATCAATATTCCACATCAATATTAAAATATAATGATGATTGTTATTTACTACTAACTTTAAATTCTAAGAATAGAAAAAATACGATAATGAGGTGGAAAGGAACAAGGGTAGTTTCGTATCAGCATTACTTAATACAACACATTAGAAAATACTAATTAAGATCAATAAGAATTCGCAAGTAATCATGGAAAATATTCGTTAAACTATCCCATTCATAGTTTTTCGCATAATTTAACGACGACACACCTAAATCCGATATTCTATTGGCCTGGACAAGCTCTTTGGCTTTATCTAAAACCTCATTTGGAGTATTTACATAAATGATTCCAGAGTCTTCACCAAATTCTTGAAATACTCCTTTTAATAAAGTGGATATTATTGGTTTTGAACTTGCCATATATTCATATAATTTTATAGGCACAATATTACTCATTATTTTATTATTATATGCAGGTAATATGCATATATCAGCTGCAGAGAGTAAAACAGGAATTTCGGAATAATCGACTTTACCAGTTAAAATAATTCTTTCATCAGAATTAGCTAATTCGGATAAAGAATTAAATAAATCGCCATCCCCAACTATCATTAATTTAAAAGAAGTATTCATTGTTTCTGAAATAATTGAATCTGCTACTTCAGATAGACCAGAAAAAGAATAAAGCCACCCCATAAAAAAAAGCACTGTATCCTCAGATTTGATTTTATATTTGGATCTGATCATAACTCGGGATTTTGAATTTTGATATTTTTCGATATCGATTCCTGCAGGAATAACAGAGACACTCTTTGGGTTTGCACCCATCGTTATTGTATAATCTTTTAACGCTTGATTTATTGTTAAAATGTTATCTGAAATACGTAATGTAGTTTGTTCTAAAAATTTGGCGATAATACGATATGGTTTTTCTTCAATTAAAGTGTGAAGAGAATCTATTAAGTAGTAAACAAAGGGAATGGCATAATACCGTGCAATGACGTTTGCAAATAATGCATTAAAAATACCAAACCCAATAATAATATCGGGTTTGAATGTTTTTACTTGTTTAATAATGTGATGAGGATGAAATAAGGGAATAGATAACATATCAAAAAAGGGCAACCGAATCAAGGGAGGTCTAATTACATCTACGCTAGAACCGGGATAATATTTTGAAATACCACTAATGAATTCACTCTTGCTAAATAATCCTGCCTCATCTTCTCTCCATAAAATAGGGTAATCGATAACCCGTATCTCGTGCCCTCTAAGAGAAAGCCTTTCCATCAAGTGGTGCTGCTGGTGGGGTCCACGTTTTATCCAGTCTGATTCCTGAACAACGAGTATTTTCATGCTAAAACTCAACAGAATTCTTTATCGAAGTCCAGTTCTTGGTGAACCAGTTGTATGCGTACCCTAATCCTTCCTTGAATTCAACATTTGGTTTGTATCCAAGAATTCTCTTTGCTTTGGAGATATCGCTTAGCAATCGATTCTTCTTGTCCCAACTACGTCTTTCCTTGAATACAATGCCACCAGGATTTTCTGTTAACTCATTTATCCATTGAGCAAGGTCCTTGATCTTGATCTCACGGCTTGCTCCCAGATTAAAGGCTTCACCTACAGCCGTATCATAATGAACCATGGAGAGTAATCCGTTTACAATGTCTCCTACGTATGTGAAATCACGTGTTTCCTCACCGGTCCCTGTAATAGGCAGTGGAATTCCGTTCATAGCCCAGTAGAAAAAGTTGGGAATAACATTCCGGTATCTACCAGGTACTTCACCGGGACCAAAGCTGTTGAAAAAACGTGCATTTACGATAGGCATATCATATAGATTATGATAATAATTTGTGTATAGCTCTCCTAACATCTTAGTAACTTGGTATGGAGTGTAGAGTTTCATACTGACAGATTCTTCTTTAAAAGGCATAGGGGAATCGCTTCCATAAATACCACACCCGCTTGAGGCGTAGATGAAACGCTCAACATCTACCATCTGAGAGTACTGAAGAACTTTGAGAATACCCATCCCGTTAACCATTAAATCGGTCTCGGGTTTATCGACGCTGTTCTGGTTCGCAAAGTGAGCTGCAAGATGATAAACAATATCAGGTTTGGACTTGAAAATCCATTTGAGTTTCTCGTCATCGAGTATATCGCCTTCAATGAACTTTATTTTGTCACCTTTTGGAACGTTCCAGTGATAGCTACTACTCAAGTTATCAAGAATGATAATTTGTTTAACTTCTGATTGTTCCAGAGCTCTGACAAGGTTGCCACCGATAGCTCCAGCACCTCCAGTTACTAAAACAGTTTTTCCTGAAAAGGATTCAAGTATTTTTTCACGCATATTATTCAACTCGGTAATACCATTTCATCCATTCTACGGTTCTACGGACTCCTTCTTCGGGAGTAATCTTCGGATCATGTTTCAAATCTTGGACAGCTTTGGTGAAGTCCATAGTCTTAATCTTGGTAGTATGAGGTTCTGACTCGTGATAAGTCACAATATTATCATCAACCCCAACTGCCTCAAGAATCATATCGCTATACGCCTTGATGGACCTTTCCCATTCGGGTTTACCACCTACATTGTATACCTCACCGGGTATGAAATTATCAACGATATTAGCCCATGTCTGACAACTGTCCTCAACATAATCGATAATTCGTTTATGACCTTTGTAAACCGTGTACGGTTTGTTATTAAGCGCGTGATAGATGAATTTGGGGATGAACCCCCTGTAAGGGGTGTAATGTTCTTGTGGACCGTAGCAGTTTACAGGACGAACCCTGACAATTTTCGCGTCCGCCATTTTGGCCGCGTTCATACACATTAATTCTCCAGCCCATTTGGTGATGGCGTAATCGTTCATCTGGTATGTGTCTTTAACAGGGTTATCTACCATGACATTCTCACTCATGATCCCCATATAATCACCGTAAACCTCGGCACTGCTAAAGAATATCATTTTAAACCCATGCTTTTCCTGAAGACGAAGGAGATGTTTTGTCCCCACACAATTAGTCTGCCAGAGGTTTTCGTAATAATCCTCACCGTTCCATCGACCATACTCCGCAGCTAGATGATAAACAAAATCATAATCTTGATTATCAAACAATTTCTCAAACTGACGATAGTTTCGTACGTCACATCTTTGATAGTTATCTCTCTCTGTATTGTAGAGATCAACCGCGAAAACTTCATGATTCCTGCTATTTAGTTCATTCACCAGATTTGTTCCAATGAACCCAGCCCCACCAGTTACGAGAATCTTCATTTATTAGACACCAATTATCTCCAATATCTTCTTGGAGGTATTACCATCACCATATGGATTAATCCATATATTCTTTTTCTCAAACATATCTGAAACACAGGATAATATGTTATCAGGTTCAACACCCGAGAGTATATTTGACCCAGCTTCAATGGTTTCAGGGCGCTCAGTATTATCTCTTAAAGTAACACAGGGTACGCCCAGAACACATGACTCTTCCTGAATCCCACCAGAATCAGTCAAAACAAGTTTTGCATTATTCAATAACTGAATAAACTCAAAATATCCAAGAGGATCAATGAACTGCACATAGTTGGATTTGAGACTGTAAGTCTCAATCATCTTTTGAGACCGCGGATGAATAGGATAAATGACATCCAATTCATACTTTTCAGCAATCAAATCAAGAGATTGAAGAATCATACTGAATCGCTTGCGATTGTCAACGTTTTCAGCCCTGTGAGCAGTTACAAGGAAGTATTTTTTTTTCTTTAAACCGAGAGTATCAAGTAGTACATCTCCAACATCTATTGAAAACTCGATATTTCGGTACAGAGCATCTACAACGGTATTACCTATCACATGGATTGTTACTTCAGAAATACCTTCGTTTTGAAGATATTTACGGGAGGTCTCAGTAGGTGCGAAAAGATAATCAGAGACATGATCCGACACTCGTCTATTTATCTCCTCAGGCATTGAAGAATCAAAACTCCTAAGCCCAGCCTCAACATGCCCTAGCTTCACGTTAAGTTTTGAAGCAGCTAAACTACCTGCAAGAACGGTGTTAGTATCCCCTTGGACAAGTACAACATCAACGGGGTCAGATACCAGTATTTCCTCGATTTTCTCTAACATTTTTCCGGTTTGAAATCCGTGGGATCCTGATCCGATGCCTAAAGAATATTTTGGATGGGGAAGACGCAACTGTTCAAAGAATACCTCATCCATGTTATACGAATAATGCTGCCCTGTGTGAATCACGTAATAATCAAGTTGCCGTTCTTCACATAGAGAAATAATTGGAGACATCTTAATTATCTCAGGGCGAGTGCCCAGAACTATGCAAATCTTCACTTTGAACTACTCCTTGTTCTTTGAATACTATACAACACAAAGGAATTTGTCACTAAAAGCATCCCAAATAATAGAAAACCCAATGAAATCAAAGCAATTGGAATGCTGAAATATCCGGTTTCATTGAACGTGTTCAAGAAAAAACCTAAAACTCCGATACCAATCAAAAAAGAGATGCCCCCAGGAACGCCCAAGAAAAGAAGAGGTTTTTCAACCAGCATCAAATTAAGCATATACGAGATCAACTCCAAGCCGTGGTATAATGGATTCTTTTTGGACGGATTAGGCACATCATAATTCACACTAATAGGGATCTCACCTATCTTAGCCCCGTTATCAGTGAGTATCTTGATCTGTTCCATCTCAACATTGTACCCGGTTTCCTTGGCATCAATAAGTAACTCAACAGCATTGTTGGAAAAAGCACGATATCCACTCTGAGTATCCGTAACACCATTCTTTTTTGATGTCGAATTAAAAACCTGCAAAATACCTAAACCCATTTTACGGTAGAAAGGAGCATTCGTTTTAGATTCAGAAAGATACCTTGATCCAATAACCGCGTCAAAATGACCAGATTCTATGGCATTAACAAAATTCGGTATATCAGTCGGATCATGTTGTCTGTCTCCATCTAGCATAACAATGATGTCAGGATTCGTTTTCAACGCCTCTTTAAACAACGTCTTCATCGAGGCTCCCTTTCCCTGATTATCGTTGTGGGAAAATACTTTTGCACCGGAATCCATCGCCTCTTGCTTCGTATTATCCAATGAACCATCATCACAAACCATCACCAAATCTACATATTGGAGAGTCTGCTCGACAATATCACCAATAGTACGTGCTTCATTGTAGGCTGGGATACATGCAATTATCAGTATTAATCACCAGTTAAGAGTGCTAGTTACTAATAGATGGTTTCCCATCATCCAGTTAACCATTAAACGTAATATTCTTTGGTACGGGTACACTTTCAAGTGCTTCTTGGACTAGTCTTTTAACGTTGATTTCGTGAGCCCTAGACATGGAAGTTAACTCCATTCTATGCACGAGTATGCTATTGGCAAGGTGTTTCACGTCATCTGGGATAACATAATCCCTGCCATTCACCAACGCAAGCGCCCTCGCTCCTTTCATGAGCCATATTGAGGCCCTAGTGCTAGGCCCTGACAGAACAGCAGGATTCCCACGAAGCCAAAGAACAAGGCTGACTATATACGATTGAACTCGTTCATGAACAAAGACCTGTTTAACTCTCTCGGATAGAGAGATCACCATCTCAGGGGAAACAACTTGTTCCACGTTATTGGATTCAATACGATCAATATCCGCAAGTACCTGTAACTCCACAGAGTTCTCAGGGTAATTTAAGTCAAGCTTGAATCCGAACCGATCTAGCTGTACATCGGTTAACAGGTAAGTTCCGGTACCAGTATTAGGGCCTTGGGTAGCCAATACCATGAATGGAGGATCCAATGTAAGAGTCTCACCTTCGATGGAGATCTGTTTCTCCTGCATTACTTCAAGGAACGCACTTTGAACCTTTGGGCTTGCCCTGTTTAACTCGTCAACAAGAAGCACGTTACTGAACACTGGACCCTTTTTCAGCTCCCATTCATTATTCTGCTGGTTATACACGTTTACACCCAATACATCAGCAGGCAACAGATCAGGAATCATCTGAATACGCTTAAACGAGCCACCAATAGCCTGAGCAAAAGTCTTCGCCAACGTAGTCTTACCAATACCAGCAGGACCCTCAATCAACACATGACCACCACTCAACATAGCCGCCAATAGAATATCCACAACATCCTCATAACCAACAACGGTCTTCGCAACCTCCGCCTTAATCGCGGCTAATATCTCCTGAACTTCACTGATCTCCACTTGTCTTCCTCCGTTGCATCTGCAGCCACGATACCTGCTCCCTATCCCATTCCGAGTGACGTTTTAAAAGTTCCTCAACCTCATCAAGAGGAGCCTCCCCCGAGGGCTTGGAACGGTAATACCATAACATGAGAGAACCGAATACCACAAGGCTATACCGGACTTCCGGAATTCGGAGTATAAAGTAAAGCCCCACAAAGACACGGTTTAACTCTGTGAGTATGCTCGGCGCCAGGTGGACCTCATCAATGTAGACATTACCCTTGGCCATACCCAATAACAGATCCCTATTCCCTTCCTTCCCAATCATACTGTTAATCCAGACACTGGAGTCCGAAAACAAGGTAATCTCACCATCACCGTACTCGACGCACCCTAAAACCGGGTACGACCTGAACTCAACTAATTTCTCCCTCGAAACAAAACTAAACGGCGAAGAAGTCTCAATACTATGAACCAAAAAATCATCACTGAGAGTTGTCGCATAGTTCAACACGATATCACGGGGCATCATATTGTGAGCACTAAAGTTTAGCAAACGAGGATAGGTATGCTCCATATCATAGAAGACGCTATCCAGAAGCAGGTCACCTGTAAACCTAACATCCAACCCAAGCCCCTCCAAAAGGTCATTGCCTGACCCAAAATCATCCGCAACAATAACATGGCCACCCCGCTCAGCGAACACCTTAACAGACTCCACCTCATCCACCGAGAACCCAGTGGAAGGCCCGATAAACAAAAGAGTCGAGCTAGACGGATCACTCCGGTACAAGACATCAAGATTCTGCACCCTGATTGGGTCCAGCAGGTTATAGACATCGGATAACCCGTTCCAGAAAGGGTTCCTTACAAACAGGTCATCAATAACAGGGTAAAACTGAGAAACTATGCCAACACTGGAGACCAGCAACAGCACCCCAAGCAAGGCGTAACGCTTACTTTTCAGATTCATCACCCATAATCCTCCTCCAAAGCTTTCGAAGCGAATCCAAGTCAACAGGCATGGGTCTATCGTAAAGCCACCTCTCGTACCTGAAGCTAAGCTCCTCGAAGACCCTGAAAAGATAAGAGTCAACCAAGTCACGGACCTCGTCAAGGTACTCCCTTATGGTCTGGGAGTCACGGGGCTCAACACCGGTCTTACCTGAGACAAGCCCCAAGGACCGGTTATACAGGCTTGACGGAGTATCCTCCTCAATATGCACCACTCCTTCGTTGGACACAGTTACCACTGTCCTGAGGTCTGTTTCTCGTTTAACCGGGGGTGATACCTTGAGCTTCCTCGCCAAGTAGACCACAGAGGACACTACCCCAATGATGGCTAGCAACGAGAACGAATTTACGACCCGGGTCTCCAACGAGACCGCATCTGGGTCAATGTACGTCTCCAACGGGATCGCCTCGACCCTGTACTCAAGGTTAGAAGAGAAACTAAGCAAATCCATAGGAACAGAGATACTGAAATCCCCATCATCAGTCAACGTAGACAACGTCTCACCCGCACCGTAAAGATTCACGGTGCAATTATCAAGAAGCCCCACATCAGATGTAACAATACCAGAAACCCTGACACTTGACCCTGAAAGCGCCCAACCGGGTGAATCGACACGAAGAATGGACGCTAGACGCCTAACTTCAACCAGAGATTCTCGGCTCACTGGCTCGTATGCCTCATACCACCGCGTTCCAATAACAAGGCTGTGGTTACCTGAAGCCCCCACAGGGTTAACGGTCATTTCAATATGGAAACCACCGTTAGCATCCGTAATTGAGGAAACAACATCGCCAAGCAACGACACGTAGACGGGCACACCACCCAACCCTTCACCCATGTAACCTACCTGCCCATCGACGGCAAAAGGTAGCCCGGGAAAAGCAACAGAGGCGTGACCGAACTCAATGTTCGGGGTAAAGTACATAAGGGATACAGATACGGCGTTGGACTGGGACGGCAGATACTCTGCGGTATCCTGCCCTGAAGGCCAATACATAGCATAGATACTCAAGGTATCCAACCCATGATGAGACGCACGGAACACATACTCAAAGCCACCAACCTCATCAGTCTGCACCACAGTACGAGGAGCCCCATCAAAGAACACCTGAACAGATTTTACTCCTGAAACACCGGATAGTTGTCCAGACAGGACAACGGAATCCCCTACATACACCTCTGAGGAATTCACAGATATGGAAACCCTAGTAGGAGTCAAACTGAATGGATAGACGGGGTTTTCAATCATTGCCAGTATATAATCCTCAAACCCAGGAAAATCCTCAAACCCGGGGATATAAAAAGACCCAGCGTAAATATCATCCAAATATACTCCGATTAGCTCCAAATCATCGGAGCTGAGAGACTCACCGGAAACCAGTTTATCAAGCAACTCAAAGAACTCAGCATCATCAGGAAGAATAGGTCTATTATCAATCAAATATTCTTCAATTACCTCAATTTCATCGGAACTGAGAGACTCACCGGAAACCAGTTTATCAAGCAACTCAAAGAACTCAGCATCGCTGGAAAAAACAGATGATCCAGGGAAACCAGGGAAAATATCATTCAAATAATCGGTAATAATTTCCAAATCATCAGAACTAGGAGACCCTCCGGCGATAATATTATCAATTATTACAGCGAGCTCCTCATACCCATCGATAAACCCTTCTAACTCTTTGAGAGCCTCGTATACGTTCTCGGGACTGTATTCAAGCTCCTCGCTTATCTTGCCAGTACTGTCGACGATCAAGGGCAGGGTCGCGTTTCCCTGCCTAAGGTACTCTAAGCCGATGATGTACGAGTCCTGGGCAAGGTCCAGCCGCAAGTTGTTCAACTCCACAAAGACCTGGTCAAAATAAAACATAGTCAAGTTGAGGCTGGTGATCTCAATGTTGATCAAACCGTTGTACTCCTCAAGAAGGCTGAACAGATCAGGGTAATAGCTGAGCTCCTGCGCGTAGGCAAGCCATTCATCGGAGATGGTGAAATCACCGGAAACCATCCCCTGGAACATCAAATAATACAGATTGAACATCATCTCCGGGTCGGGAACCGTCTCCTCCGCTACCGTTGGGTCAACGTGACGTGGGTACGCATATACACCGGGCACTAACAACCCAATACACAGAACAAATACGAGCAACGACTTCATGAAATAATCTCGATAACCTTCATCGCCACAATATAGCAGAACCCCAGAAACATACCCGCCCCAGGCAAATCAAACCACTTCCTACGAGGCCTATACAAGGCAGAGCTAGCAAAATGAATCACAGTGAACAGGCTAAAATACACCTCAACCCGCGCCTCACCTAGGGCGGACAACGCAACAACAGTCAACATAGACAACGCTGCCTGGAAGAAAAGATACCGCTTAGACTTGTCCATCCAGAACCCGGAACCTAACAGTATAAGAGTCATCTGAGATATCCTCGCTCAGAAAAGAAACGGGAGCATCCAACACCCCAGCAATCACACACCCGACTATACTCGCGGTCAATGATCCAAGCAACATATTGAAACGAGAATACTCAGACGTCAGAACCGGCTTCTTGAACTGCACAACAACGTTACTTCCAGTCGTAACCGATTGAACAGATTCAACCGACTCTAAGAAATCCACGAGAACATAGTTCAACGCATCCTCAACCCCTGAATCCTCACCAAGGTCAGCCAAACGAACAGCCTCCGAGCCCGGAGGAAGAACCATCAAACCACGGATAGCCCCGCTCTCAACGATAACACGTACCGGAACATTACCCAAACGTGTAACCGCTTGATCACTGTACTCGTTCAAAGGCAGGAACGCAAACACCCGCCCATCGCGAGGAGGCAGATAAACCGCGTTCATTGACGCGTCATACTCCTCAAGAAGCGCCTCAACGTTAACCACTGAAGCCTCCATAATAGCCCTCACTGACTGCCTAGGAACAGGGTTAGAGGGCGTGAACACAAGCACCGAGCCAATTACGAGGCAAGCAAGCCCAAGTGCGGTCAACGTGGAGTCCATCAACACATAATAACTGAACAAAGCGAAAGGCAAACCAAAGACACCAAACACTATGCCAAGCCCAGTGTAACTGTCCACATACTTCTCCAGGAAACTCATCGCCTAGCCTCTAACGTCAACAAATGATAAGAATACTTCCGGATAACCGCGGCACACGAGAACCCAACAACAAGCAACGTCAACCCCGCGAAGATCGGATTCAACCTAATCCCCCAAGGAGTATAGTTCAACACAAGCCCAACAAGCGGCACCAAAGCAAGACTCAACCCAACACCAAGAGCAAAACGCTCCAGATCCTCCAGCTCATCCCGCTTCGGGTAAAGAGCCTCAATGAAAACCGCACCAGGCACATAGAGAACATACACAGCCCCAGAGATGTAACGAACATAGATCCATGGATCAACCTGAGGCAACACAAACACAGACAACGCCACGATTACTTGGAACCCCAACACCAACCAGAACCAGGCACTACTCCAAGAAGAAACAAACTTAACCAGAGACCTAGGGGGATCAGAGTCAACGAGCCCCACCTCACCATACTGCTCCATATAGTAGAGAACACGGGAAGCCTCAACCTCACCAAAACCAGCGTTACTCAAAGAAGTCAACACATCATCCAAGCCCTTGCCCTTGCTCTCAATGACAACCGCTCTAGCAGCCTCAGGCACCTCGTACTCGGGCTCAAACACTTCCTCCTCTTCCTCAACCTCTTCAACCGCGAAGAAATCCCTTAGACGATCCCTGATTGACATCAGTTTGCCTCCGTCACGTTCAACCATAACTGGTTCCACCTCTCATGGTACAACCACTCGCCTTCCACAAACCGATGCATCTCAAACACGAGACGCTTGTTTACCCCCGTTTCAGGTATGCTCAACGTTATCGGGCTCGTGTTGTTCTGTTTATCCCCAAGCGCGTTATCGTAATACGTCAAAACGGGGGCACCATATGGCTCCGTGTCACTCACGTTCAAGCCCCTGTCCCCAAGTTTAACATAAATCCGGTACATCTGCGTGGACCCCATATGGTTACCCGTATAGAGATACAGGTCAAACTCCTCACCTACCACAAGCTCCCGCGGGTAGTCACCAATCTTCAAGTTCGGACCAAGGATACCTAGCTCACTGAAAGGTTCAACAACACGGTCAGCAAAGAAAGCTTGGAACACCGTGAACCCAGCGGTCACTAACAATAAACCTACGATTACGGTCTTTATGTCCTCGTCAATCAACTATGAAACCCTCCTTTGTCCTTCGCCAAAGCCTCCAGAAATACTCGTCACCCCGCATCCAGACGAAGGCAGCAACTCCAACAAGAACAACTACCTTCACAATAGCCACACCTGCATCAATATTCCCCTGATTAACCGCAGCAACGCGAGCAGAATCAGCGTCAGCAATGATATCTCCAAGGAGACCAGAAGCGGAATCACCTGACTCAATGAGCGCCAAAGCCTCGTTCAAGGACAACACAAGCTCGGAAACATCCGCCCCCGCCTCTTCCGCAACCTTAATTGCAGTGAAAGCTTCAGCCACAAGGTCATCCTGGGCGTACACAACGCTGAAAGAAAGACACAGCAGCAATACTAACCCTAACCGCTTCATACCCACTGCACATCCTCCAAAGCCCGACCCAGCTTCAGTTGAGCCTCATCAAGATTAACCGCCACACCCACACCCATCCTACCCAGCTGCCTGTTTAGTTTATCGTACTGTTTCCAAAGACCGTAAGCGGTCTCCAAGTCAACAAACTGCCAAGGGGTACACGGCTCAAACACCACTGCACGTGTACTCGACATCCTCGCAGCATGTAACATCTCCAGCAGGTTCATAGGGCTATCATTAAGTGCAGTAATGAAAACCATCCCACCGTAACGTGAACTAAAAATATCGCTTTTCACAGACTCAAGCTCCATCCTTGACCTATCCACGGGCCCATCAAGAACTCGATCCAACCTTGGCTTATACATTGGGTCCAATATATCGTAAAGATTCTGAGGTAAACTCCGATTTGTCTCAAGAACATACCGCAGCGCGGTGGATACAGCCATATCAGGGTGAATAATCGAGGTATGAGTGTCCACCTCACCGCCCTTGAACACAGTCAACCCCATCAACCAACCGTTAGCGGCGAAACTTGTAACAGTTCTCAAGAATGCCGCCGCAAGGACATCCCCAGAGACCGGATCCGCACAGTCAACCTCATACACAACCTGGATCGACCCCGAGCTCTCAGTAAAGTACTCTTTTACATACATTTTACCAAGTCTAGCGGTAGCTTTCCAGTCAATCTGCCGGAGGCTATCACCCGGGTAATACTCCCTGCTGTCAGCGTACTCGTATCCCCGTCCCTTTGTCTTAGAGATCTGCTCACCCGCGCCAAGAATTCCCTGCCCCTCAAGGTACTCCAACGCGTTCATGGCAGCGACAATCACTCTGGGATACACGTTGATGTCGATAGAATAATCAATCACTGTTTCACAGTGGAACAAACCCAAATCATCGTTCATCTCAACATTTAACACAGAAGAAGCATAGTGCCCAGATAGTTCAGGCGTGAAAACGAACTCGGTACTGTTCCCACCAGGAAAAATTACATCGATTGAGAACTCTCCAAACTCAGATTTTACCTGAACGGGTTTAACGTGTTTTGATTCAACGGATAATTCTTGTCTAAACTTCTCCCCCGCGGAAAATGAGGCCTTGATTTCCTCAACTGAGAACGATAAATCACCTGATAACTCAATGACTCCTCTTCGAAGCCTGTAATACTGGTACAAGATATACCCCGAAGACCCGAGTAAACCCAATATCAACAGATAGTCACGGTAAAGGAACCCAAGAAAAGCAACCAACCCAAGCCCCAATACAGCCTTACGGCCGTTAACCGTTAACTGTATACTAGACAAACGATGCCCCGTTCAAATCCATGACGGTGATATATTCAACAAAGCCCGTGCCCTGAAGCCATCCGACAGCTTCCTTGTACCCGAACTTTAACGCCTGAAGAATTATCTCTGTCACCCGTCTAGCCCCAAAGGACTCTAAATGACGCTGATACCGGCTCATGACTGCATCCTCCAGCTTGTTCACTATCTCAAGCAGCTGTTCAAGGAGCACCAAGTTCCGGGCCTCATCTAATAATCGGGTGGAAAGATCAAGGATACCTCGCTCAAGACGATCAAGAGCACGGTGGTAAACCCTCCTCCGTATCGCCTTGTGTCTAATCTTTAACAGGTATCCCCGTGTTAACATTAATCTACATTGGCTCAACTCATAAATAAACGTATCACGAAAAAGCATCATCTACATCTAAGGAAAAAACAAAATAAATTCATTAAATGACGAAAAACATCATAAAAAATGAGAAGAAAAACACAAATTACTCATAGTGTCGAATAAAATTCAACCAATAAATACAGTCATAATTAAATAAGAGAAAACCAAAAGAACGTTAATTATTCGTGGTTTGCTATGTGTGGAATAATAGGTTATACAGGATACCGTCAAGCAGCTGAAATATGCTACAGTGCTTTACAAAGACTCGAATACAGAGGATATGACAGCGTAGGTATTGCAATAGCAACCGATGATCACATTGAGGTCCGAAAAGACATCGGAAAAGTAGCCGAGGTCAACGACAAAGTAAACTTCCTTGAAATGACTGGAACCACAGGCATAGGACACACCAGATGGGCCACCCACGGCGGCGTAACCAAGGAAAACTCACACCCACACATGAGCAACGACGGCAAAATCGTGGTAATCCACAACGGAATAGTTGAGAACTATCAAGAAATAAAACAAAAATTATCCAAAGAGGGATTCGACTTCATCAGCGAGACCGACACAGAAACAATCCCCAACCTAATCGAATACGAGATGAGACAAGGAAAAAACTTCCAACAAGCAACCATGGACACCGTGAAGCAACTCGAAGGCTATTACGCAATACTCGTAATGCACCTGGACGAGAAAAAGATAATCGGGACCAGAAACGGTTCACCACTCGTAGTAGGACGAGGAATAGACGAAAACTTCCTCGCAAGTGACATCCCAGCATTCCTTGAACACACAAAAAAAGTCCAATACATCAACGACCACGATTTCATAGTCCTTGAAGGGAAAGACGTAACGTTCTACAACGTATACACTGGAGAAAAACTTGATAGACCGGTCCAGAGCGTTGACTGGGACCTAGAACAGGCAGAGAAAGGCGATTTTGACCACTTTATGATGAAGGAGATCACAGAACAAGTGGACACAGTCAAAGCCGCAATCAAGCAGGATAAGGAAACGCTGTTCAAAATAGCAGATAAAGTCAAAAAAGCCCAAGGAGTCTTCCTCGTTGCCTGTGGTAGCAGCTACCACGCATGTCTCACAGCCAGTTACTTGTTCAGTAAAATCGCGCACAGACACGTGAACGTGGTCCTCGGATCAGAGTTTAGCAACTATGAACACTTCTTGACACCGGAAACACTTGTCATATTCGTTAGTCAGAGTGGAGAAACTATAGACGTACTCGATGCATTAAAGACCGCGCGCAGGAAGAACAGCCAAGTAGTATCTCTGGTTAACGTAGTGGGGTCCAGCCTATACAGGGACAGCGACTATAGTCTACTTCTCAACGCTGGGCCAGAGATATGTGTACTAAGTACAAAGACCTACACAGCTCAACTCACCGTGCTAAGCTTACTTGTCTACACTGTAGCGGATCAGTATGAGGAAGGAAAAAGAAGACTCGAAGAACTGTGGAACATGATCTACAGTCTCACATCAAGCAACACAAGAACCTATATCCAATCATTAGCAGACGTTCTCTACGAAAAAAATCACATATTCCTCATCGGCCGAGGCTTACAGTTCCCCACCGCAATGGAAGCAGCCTTGAAAATAAAAGAAGTAAGCTACATCCACGCAGAGGGCTTCAGTGGCGGAGAACTCAAACACGGAACCATTGCTCTCATAGAAGAAGGAACGCCATGCATAGTATTCAGCAGCACAGAAACAGAACGAGAAATCATCAGTAACGCCATGGAAATCAAAGCCAGAGGCGGCTACATCATAGGGCTAAACCACAACAACAACGAAGTCTTCGACTTCTTCATCAAAGTACCAGACGTCGGAGACCTAAACCCCGTCACCCAGATAATACCAATCCAGATACTCAGCTACCAACTAGCACTACTACGAGGCGCAGACCCCGACAAACCAAGAAACCTCGCAAAAAGCGTCACAGTGAAGTAAAAAAACTTCACCAATTAAAAAAGTAAGGCTAAGTTTGATAGGAGATTGTGCTGTCATCCAGGACTAGAATCCAGTAGCCTTTCCATAATTCAAGTGATGTAACGTAGATGTACTCGGTTCCTGTCCACGTTACAACCTGATTAAATCCAATATCATCAAGAACATTTGACGTTGAAGCATCAGCGGGCAATACGGCGAATGAGACAAGGTTCCAACCCGAATATAACTGGATTTCAATTGTCTCTTGAACCGGTTGCACTACTGTGAAAGAGGTAACTGTTTCTACTCCATCGAAAAGATACGATTCAGTCCCCTCCGTTACTGCTTTGATAAAATAGACTCCGATCTGAGGGGGTTCCCAAAGTACATCAATTTCACCAAGTCCATCTGTAAACGTTATGTAAAGTGGTGTCCAGTCGTTCTCTGTTTCATGTTTAGTGTACAATATCACCTGTTCATCAGGAATCTGCAAACCCTCTACAGTGGCATAGGATCCAAGTATAGAAATAGGAGATCCGAGAGTTATTTCTGAATCCACGTTTAACTGGAGATTTGTATCAATCCATTGAGTGATGACTGAGAAACTCGTATCTGTTTCCTCCCAGTAATATGATCCCCCCATGATATGAGGATAATCCAAGAGATACTCAGACATTGCGATCACGGTTACTTCAGACCCATCATAAGTTAAAATCCCAAAGTCTAAGTCTCCAAGATAACTTGAAAAAATCACTACTCCATCTTGTATCTGAGGCCAACTTTCCATCACGCCACCCATATGAGAATGCACAAAATCCACCTGAGCTCCATCCCAGTAGTAAACTACTTCCTCATCCTGCCAGGTAACCTCACCGTTGTCAAGGTCAGGATAATAGGGGTATCCTTCGTAGTCAGTCGTGTAGAAGACTTGAATCGTTTGAGTCCCATCGTAAAAATGGACCCAAGCCTCATCCTCTAATAGGTCATGTGTTTGCCATACAATTTGACCATCATCAATCTCAGGGTCAACATGATACAGAATATCATCGGTTATCTGTCGTGTTTCAACACCAGTATAAAGAAAAATTTCAGACCCACCTCCTTCAAACCCATACCAGGTTACTAGACCCTGATGAATTCTAGGTTTTAGATCATTGTAATCATTGTTAGATAACTGAATTATCTGGTCACCATCAAAAAGATAGATCTCAGTATCAACACCATCGCTTGCATACCAAACAACCTGTCCATCATCAACCTGTGGCAACAAATCGTCAACAGAGTTATCAGTAATTTGAATGATTTGAGCCCCATCAAACAGAAAAATTTCCTTATCATTACCATCCATTTGCTCCCAGGTAACCCACCCATCACTTGTTTCGGGGGACGAATCAACAAAGGAATCACTAGTCAACTTGATTATATCATTTCCATCATACTGAAACACCTCATTATCCTGAATCCAAACTATTATCCCATCATTAACATCAGATTGACTAGCATACGCATCAATCTCAGATATCGGATAAATTGCACCAGTATAAGCGGATACAGGACCGATACAATACACCGATAAGGTGATTAGAAACATCGCTAAAAAGAGGGTTTTCAGTTTAATATGACTCATAACCAACAGGTTAAGAACGGATTATTTGAACATTCTTTCGGTATCAAGAATAACACTTCACGAAAAAAGAGTAAGTTACGAATATTTTTTGAAGAAAAACTTTAACCCACAATCGTATTTAATTCCCGTATGAAGGCACTCCTACTTGTCGGCGGATACGCGACCAGACTTCAACCACTCAGCATCACACGCCCCAAGTGCCTATTTCCATTAGGAGGGGTGTCAATTATCGACCAAATATTATACAATCTAGCCAAATCAGGGGTAGATGAAGCAGTCCTCGCAGTCAACAACCTCGCAGACGAGATAGAAGAACACCTTGGAACCGAGAAGCACGGTGTAAAACTTCATTACAACCTCGAAGAAGAGCCACTTGGAACAGGAGGCCCCATCAAACTAGCCGAGAACCTACTCAATGATGACGATTTCTTCGTCTTGAATGGGGATGTCCTAAGTTACATCGACTACGCTGAACAGATGACCAGACACAAGAAAAGAGGAACCATCGGCACCCTCACACTCAAAGACGTTGAAGACCCATCAAGATATGGAGTAGTACGATTCGGTCCCGACAACAGAATCGATGAATTCGTTGAGAAACCAAGCAAAGAGGAAGCACCAAGTAACTGGATCAACGCGGGATGCTACGCGTTAAACCCAGAGATATTTGATCACATACCCGCGGGGAGAAAGGTAAGTATCGAACGCGAAGTCTTCCCAGTCCTAGCCGAAAAAAAACAACTCTACGGATACCGGTACAGTGGAGAATGGATAGACATCGGAGTACCAGGGGACTACCTCAAAGCAGACAGAATGCTCGGCCCACCAGTCTATGGGAAAAACACAGTAATTGGTGACTCAATTGTAGAGAACACCATAATCTGGGAAAACACACGGATCGGAGATAACTGCTCGATAAATGGAGCAATCATCGGCGCAAACGTAACAATCGGCGACAACGTCGAAATAGGAAAAGGGTCAGTGATAGCGGACAAAGTCACAATACCTGACAACATCACCATAGGCAACAACTGCAAGATATACCCAAACACCGTAATTGACATGAACCTAGAACCACAAACAGTCTATGGAAATTAATCCACATATTTAATCAACATCAAAGTTCACTGAAAGAACATATGATTCACACCGACTGCCCCGGGTTTCAAGTAAACCCCTATAACCAATGCCTCGTTGTGACATGGGACCCAGATGAACAAGAAAACGATACTGCTGCTAACATTAACCGCACTGATAATATGCACACAAATTATACCAGTTAGAGCGGCGGAGTATCCACAGGGACCCGTTTTCTGGACAAATGGAAAATTCCTCAGAACAAGAGATTATATGACTAATACGTTCACGGATCGACCAGAATTCATATTCCAATACACATCCACGTTTTCTGGTTATCATGATCTAAGTATTGTCAACACAATCGACAACCTAGGAATGTCAGTTATTTACATGAGATACAACAACCCATCAGATACTCCAAGTGATAGAGACCCAATTTGGTGGGAGTCAGATTGGGATTGGTATTTCGAGCAAGAATCAGTTTATCTTAACGCAGGAGTCACTGTCACATTCAAGATAACTCCAAGCGTATATCATTCCGAATATATCCCTACCCCAGGACAGTCATCGGATTATTCCGAGCAGTGGGAACACTACTACGAGTTCAGCGGAGATTTCATTATATCTACACCGGAAGAGCTTGAGGAAAACAACATACAAGCCGCATTCACTATGAGTCCCCAGAACCCAACAACCGAGACCCCCATCACCTTCATTGATGACAGCACAGTTCTCGGTGCATCAGTAACAAGATCATGGTACCTTAACGGCGAAAACGTATGGTCCGTAGAAAACCAAGAGTCATGGACTTTCCCAGAACTTGACGCCGGAGACTACACAGTCACTCTCGAACTCTGGGACGGATCAAACCTATACACACAGGAACTTGACTTTACCGTTAGTTCCAGCAGCGAGATTTCACCTGACTTTACCTGGACACCAGCAGCACCAGCAACGGGAGCCCCTGTCACATTCACGGCAGACATACAGACAACAGGCACACAAGTTGACGAGATATTCTGGTATATCGATGGAGCCCACCAGACCGAAGCATACAACCAAGTCACATGTACCTGGACGCCCCCATACGAGGAGGTATTCACCATTGAGCTAATAATCATAGGAAAGGACGGAACTTTTGCCTCCATCAATAAACAAGTACAGATCGGAGCGCGCCCCCTCATCACAGGGAAAATAATCGACAAACACGGGAACCCTCTCCCAGATATCGCAGTGTCTTTTGTCACAAACATCATTGTTGAAGATACTCACACAGACACAAATGGCAAGTTCACAATAGCCAACTCTCCAGATCTGGGCGATGAGGTGGATTATAGCTTTTACATAGAATTTCTTGACAAACAGCGCACTTTTTTCATGTTTGACGAGAAGCAATCCAAAACGGAAGTCGCGTTCGTTGCATTAGGCCCATACAACTTTGATACAATCGAGGATATGAACATAACTTTGGTTCTCCAGAACGGGCCTGATACCTCTCCCCTTCAAAGAGAAGACCACAGGGAGGCAATGGCAGAGATGTATATCGCCTTCTATCAAGCCGCCAGGTTCTACGACACCGACCAGGCCTTTACATTCAACACCCCCGTCTACATTTGGACACACGCCACACACATAGACGAAGCCATATTCACCACAGAAGGCCTTCACCCAATAGGCAATCCCACCATGTCAAATTACCCAAACATCATCATCAACGAAGCAGCCTCCCAGACAGGTTTATTTGAAGCCCCCATGAACAGGGAGTGGCACGAATTCAGCCACTTTGTCATGTATGACCAGTACAGAGAACTACCCACTAGCCACGAAGAAATACAACCAAACGGAGAACTCGACTGGATCGAAGAAAACCATGATGGCTTCAAGAACCACTGCTCAAGCGACTCATACACAGAAGCTTTCGCCGAGTTCATGCCACTCTTCATACAACTTGAGTACGGCTCCGAAACACTTGGAGCCCAGACCTGGGGCTTCGCCCCAACCTACTGGTACACAGTAGCCGACACAATTGTGCTTTACGAGATAAACTATCAACGTGACAAGGACGAGGAATACGCAATTGCAAGCCTGCTCTATGACCTATGGGACGGAGTAGACATCAAGGACCATGACGCTATCGATCTTACCTTTGATGACATCATGGAGATACTCATGTGGGACCACACCTTGACAACATATTACCAGTACAACTCCAACACTGGCAAGACCGACCTCATCGAATCCCAAGGCTTGTCCTCTAACCGTCACATCAACTACATCTCAGATATCTATGAACACCTGTCAAGAGAGCTTGATACCTATGAGATAACCCAGAACCAGCTTGATGAACTCTTCATATACCATGGCTTCTACGTTGCCAGCGCCAAATCAGGCGCCTACACGATAGGGGATGGCATTGGAGCCTACAATGGCTATTTCATTGAACGAAGAAAATACGAGATACCAACCGAGTCCATGATAACAGTAAAGACGGACGGAAAAAACTCAGATCTAGTCGTATCCGTGTCCTTCGATGAGCCCTTCGGCGAGTATGATTACTGGTACACCGTTCCACTAACCCAGAAAACCCAGCAAGTAGACATCCTACCGCCGCCAAGCAACTATAACGCTACACTAAGTTTTGACGTGTACACAGAGGGAAAACAAGCCAAGGAAACATACTCGATAACCAACACAGAATACCTGACATTACTCGACAACGGAGGAGCTCTGGACAGCTACAGTTTCACGACAAACAGCTTCAACATCATTTCCCTGGGAATCAACGCAGCCAAAGTCCTCGCAGTGCTGTTACTAGGGTTTATCGTGCTCGGTTATCTCTCTGAAAGAAAAATCGTGTAAAAAATATACTCAACCCTTCCTTATTTAACGAATTTTACTTCAAGTATGAGCCTGCTCGTAATGTCAAGAAGAGTATGGTTCGGGTACTTTGCGTCAAACAGTAACCAGTTGAATAGAAAGATACTACTGACCATTACAAACCGTGACTCCCCGTCCATAACCATATTTTAGCATACAGATATTTTTTAACCGAAAAAATCCTTAAACAACCACCACCAAGAAAACGTATGAACATCAAAGAACTCCTGACACCGACCCCACGGAAACTAGTAATAACCGCAATACTACCAGCAATAATCGGATTAATCACAACACTAAGCATAACAGGAATCTTCACAGTCTACGGACTATTACTCACACCAGGATACACACTCTACGCAGACATCGCATACTACTATAGGAATTATTACATTCTAGCCTGGATACCCCTCTACCTAACAGCAGGTCTAGTCGAAAATTATCTTGGAAAACGATAACCCCTATTCTCTCAAACATCCAATCTCATTATTCGCTTGCATATATATACAAACACTAGACAGTCGTAGAGTGGATCAAAGTGATTTTCCCGAGTTCCATAATGTTAAATCAAAATTTATAACAATTACAACGAATGGTTAACTGTAAATCTCTAAAACTTGCGATGATGCTAGGGCTATTAGTTATCTTTACTTCTTCTTTGAGTTTTGTTGATGTTTATGGGAACATAGATAGTTGGAGAGGGAAAATTCGGGATGTAGAATTAGGTGATGTTTCGTGGGATGCCGGTTCATATACTGCCATTTATGAAAAAAATGAGGAGGGAATTTTCGAGTATACTGGACTCAAGAAGCCCCTTTCAATAACTCGTCTCGTTTTTAACGTAAACGAAACAATGGATATAGATCAAGTAATCGTGAAACATCACACTCCTCTTGCAACGAGTAGCTTGAATTTTAACGTCAACAAAGATTTAACATGGCCTGACGATCCCAATTCCTTTGAATTCCTTCAATCTGGTTTGAATTGGGTAATTCCTGATCAAGACGTTGGTGATACTATCTATATCCATTTACGCCCCGGCTGGTACGGCACCACCAAAGGAGAACGAACAACAATTAATGATAACAAGTACGAACAAATACATCACTACCCAGCCTTTTCGGGTAATGTAACAGTGAGAACATGGGTGTATGCTAAGTATGAAGTCGAGGCAAAGGCGACTTATTATCCAACCTGGGCTACATCGGACACAGAGTCTGTTCTATTTGAGTCACTCTCAAAGTTTTGGGCTGGAAAACAACAAAACCATGAGTGGTATCTTAATGGGACACATATATCATCCGAGGGTTCCTGGAGTTTTACTAATCCCCCCGTTGGACATTATGATATCTTACTCAAAATAAGTAACGAGTACGGAAACACTGATGAACATACTCTTCATCTCCGGGTATACCCAGCCAATTACGTTGAACCAGATTTTGAATCCACCCCCGAAGTAAGAGTAGAAGGAAGATCAGTCACATTCAAAAGTACTTCAAATTTATACGATGTTCAAGTCAAATCGTATACATGGTATCTTAACGATGAGCAAGTTGGAACTGGTCAATCATGGACTTGGGCTAATCCGATACGTGGTGATTACAAGGTTAAACTTGAAATCAAGGATACTATGAAAAGAGTTCGTTCGGAGGAAAAGGATGTTTTTGTTGGGTATGATGATTATACTCCCTCTCATCAAATTCCATTTATCATTACAATTGATACAGGAGGAAGAACTGAGTTCCTCGGTGGAGAAAAAATATCTATTACTGGCACAGTGACTCAAGAAGACGTCCCCGCTTCAGAAGTAGATATCACAGTTAACATTGTAAACAACAGAGATATCCCAATATCCAATAGCGAAGTAAAAACCGATGACAACGGAATATTCTCTACAATAATTCACTTCCCAAATGAGTTAATTCAACTTGACGACGAGGGAAAAGAAACAACCTACTTCATCGATATCAATGCAAATGACCCAGATTTAGGATTATCAGCGTATCAAAGACTTGAAGTAAAGACAAAATCCTACTTAATCAAACCAGTCAGCCTGCATCTAGTTCAGGTGATTGAACAAACAGACACGGTACCTCTTCTTGCTGTGGATAAAAGAATGGGGGTTCGCACCTATTTTGAATGCGCATGGCCAAACACAACACCCAAGGACGCATATCTTGAACTCCCAGTCAAACTCATTCTCTCATATGGAGACTTTCTCGAAATAAATCCAACAACAAACAATGTAAAAATCGTCAAAACACAGGTAACCAGAGATGGCATCAAAACAACTGTGGGTCGTGGCTTCGCTGATTTCTTAATGATACCAAAAACAGGCACAAATGACATAAAAATAGAACTCGACCCAGAAAGAACAGTCCTACACGCGAACATGTTTGACGAAGTAAAAGACCTTCTAACCCTCACGCGGAAAGCAACAGGGAAAAAGATGAATCCTCTTGATGTAAAGTTTGTCCAATATCAAGATCAATTCTCCTATCGAAGAGACCCCTTGGATTATGTAAAAGATGTCTCAGGAAAGATTAGAAATTATATGAAATTCTTCTTTAATGTTTTCCCAACACCGGAGTTGACCTTCACGAACGATAAGACAGTTCGTCCGGTCCCTCATGCAACCGAACTTATACCGACACAACGTCTCAAGTGGATTGACATGCTTAGTATCTTGAGCTTGGAAAGTGCTCACGAAAACAACAAAGTAGTAGGCATAATGCCAGATACTCTAGATTGGTTTGATAGTGGTCCAGATGCCGTGGATGGAGTAACATATCTTGTACCGATTATTCTCAACTATCCTAGGGCTGCATTGGTTAAATATGGTTCAGGAATCGGTGTTCCCGCGCATGAACTGACACATACCTATGGTATTCATAAAAAGGAAGAATATGATTGGCCAGACCCACCAAACTCAGTAACAAAAATGTATTACATTAGTGGTGCGCCGATTGAAGACAACAAAGGACCAATCTTCAAAAATGGACGAATATATGATCTGAGTGATCCAGCCGAGGTCATAAGTGCCTTTGGTAAGAACGATAAGGGGCAAAACGAAACTATTGGGGGCATATTTTGTTATATGGGGGATAATAGACAAGCTGTTTGGGTATGCGAGTATACCTATAACGAAATATTCAGAGCTTTAATGGACCCTCCGAATGAACCTGTTCTATATATCCAAGGAGCAATCTATCAAAACTCCACAACTTTGCTCTATCCAGTTTACGAAAAAACCGCGTTACCAGATTTAATAGAACCGGGTAATTTTACTGTAAGGCTTGTTTCAAGAGAAGGTGAAATAATCTCTGAAACATCATTTGGAACAGCAGGTTTTGACAACTATTTTGGGTTCTTTGTTCCTTCCTCTCCTGAAGTAGCCTTTGTTGAAATAGTAAACGGAACCGATGTTTTAATCAGAGAAGAAAGAACCTCCGCTATTCCAATAATTAGTGAAGTAAATGCTGTAAATGGGCAGGGAAATCTATCTATTTCCTGGAGGTCCTCGGATGCCGACAGTAAAGTATTGACAACTGATATTCTCTTCAGTAACGATGCAGGGGAAACTTGGCAGACTTTAACAATCGAGGCATCTGGGTCAGTTTATTCGATTAGCAGTGAGTATCTTCCCGGAGGAGAGACTTGTATGGTAAAGCTTATTGTAACAGATGGATTCAATACGGTTGAATCAGTTTCAAACTCCTTTAGCATAGAAGAACATAACCCTGTTTGTGTAATAGTGACTCCAGTTGATTCTGAGCAGTATGCAGATGAACTCGTATTTGATGGATATGGGTTCGATACTGATGACGGATTAATTGAGACAGCTGTTGAATGGAAGTCAGATCTTGATGGATATCTGGGAAATGGTAGTTTACTCAGGATATCAAATCTATCGCCTGGTACTCATACAGTTTCCATGACTGTAACTGACTCAGATAACAACCATGCCATCAAATCGGTCGTATTCACTGTACTTAGTGGGACTGAAGCTGATCCTCCATCTGATAAGGGACAAGGAAATCCAAGCACTGAACCATGGGCTCTAACAGATTCAATTACTCTGGCAGCTATCGTCCTAGTACCTTCACTAATTATCTGGCAGATAGTCAAGTATGTACGAAATAGAAAGAAAACTTCTGATCAAGTGACTTGTTCAACTTGTGGGAAATCTGCGTCTTGGATTGAGGAGTACAAGCGTTGGTACTGCCATGATTGTGAAGAGTACCTCTAGGTTATCTTCTGCCTAATACCACTATTTCTATGAATTTCAATACGGTAACCAGCGCTACTGCTCCCATCATAAAATACATGAAATATAACCCAATTGCTAGGTCTACAACCCACATTATGAGCCCCATAAGCCCAAAGATACTGTACATTACCAGTATCATCTTCACTGCCATGCTTCTTTTCTCAATATGATCCAGGGTAGTAGGATAATAGAAATCAACCCAACGTATTGAGCCAACGTTACTGTAACTAAACAACGTTTTCGTCTTCCCAACTTTAACAACGTTAAGATCAACATAATCCTCCCCAGGAATATTCTTCAAGTTAGCAAACTGCAAATCACCTGGAGTCTCGTTAATCTCACCTTTCTTATACAGAAATCCAACTCCAACTAAGATAAATACGGATAAGGCCAAGAAGGCAAGTGCTACAGTTACAAATAGACTCATAACAGAAGAATAAACGAATAAAGATAAGAGATTTTGGCGAAATAATAATCTAAATCTAACGTTATTTGGATTGATTATTCAGTATATTGTTTATGGAATAATCCATTAACTTGATTTCGAGTTGCTGCCTGAATCGACGTAACTCACCCTCATGGCTTATAATCTCATTAATCAGATCCTTGACCAGTTTTTCGTTAAAATCTTCAGGATCAATCTCGGATACTTTCTTACAAAGACTATCGACAGGGCAAATTGGATACCCAGGAATAGTGTCTTTTACTATATCTGAAAGATCGGGCATACCAAGAACCAGCCAAGGGTTTCATTTAATATTACCGAAATTAGCTAAAAATGGCATAAAGATTACTCCGTCCCAAGAAACTCATCTAAAGACATTGATACGATCGTTAGGATTGTGGTATGGTTTGACTCGCGCAACTTGTTTGAAAAAAAACATAGGTGAAAGAATCCAAATACAAACAAATCCTATACAAGATATGCCATCTTGCCCAGAATGCGGAACAGAAAACATAGAAACACATCTCTTCTGCAGTGAATGCGGAACACCCCTGAAAACAGTGGAACGCGAACCCTACACATTCACAAACCTCCTCAAGGACTCGTTAGGCAGCCTATGGCCAAAAGGAATAACCCCAATCGATAAACCAACAGACATAGTCTACGAGAAACTACCAGCATTCAACCCAAGCATACGATATCTAGGACTAGGAGCAGCAATATGGGGCATCTACATAGTCAGCATCTACATGGATTACGGGGCAAACATATTACCCGTAATATTACTGACATTTGTTTTCCCTTTCACTGTTTTTCTCTGGGTAAGAAAAAGCGACAGATACGAACAAGAACCATTAAGCCTCATATTATTCCTCTTCGCCTGGGGCATAGTAAGCGGTGAAATCAGCGGCATGTTAAACCCACTAATGGTTTCATGGATGGGAGCACCAGGAGCAGCATTCATCGAAGAACCAGCAAAAGCCCTAGGGGTATACTATATCGCCAGACACAGCAAACTAGGACAAGAATTCAACGGACATATGGATGGACTCATCTACGGCGCATGCGCCGGAGTAGGATTCACATGGATAGAAGACATATTCTACGCCCTAGACGCCGGAACACCTGATTATTTCATATTACTCCTCAGGGGAACAACCGCTTTCGCCCACCTAGTATTCACAGGACTAACTGGAAGAAACCTAGGAATAGCCAAAGCAAAACGAGGATACCTTGTACCAACAGACCTACTCGCAGCACTAATACCCGGAACCTTACTGCATTTTATCTGGAACGCAGCCCCCGGATTAACCATGTTCCTACTATTCATCCCATACCTGTACATATTCAAGAAAAACCTAGACGCAGCCTCAGCAGACGAAGAAAGATGGGGATACCGGATCAAAGCACCCGTGGAGTAAACGCATCCTCCAACTGTCAGATATAAACATAATAAAAAGTGTCTATTTTTTTGGCATTTTAACAGGTAATATGTCAAAGTCTCCCCATGAAATGTGAACTCTATTGGAGGGAGTTTGATAAATCAACTCTAGTGGGTCTGGTTGAATATAGTTCTCATAGTATGAGTGTAGTAGAATTCTGCTATTGTGGTATCCGAATCTTTTCATTAACTCAATATCGGGGTGCCCTTCTATGGTCAAGAAGTTTACCACGTTAACTTCGGAAAGATAGGGTAAGGCTTTGTCAAGGAGTTGATACCCAATTTCAGCTCTTCCAGGTAGATAAGATAGTTCGACTATGTATCCTATTGGATATTCGGGGTATTTTTTGTTAATACGTGTTACAATGTATCCAACAGTTTGTCCTTTTTCCTCGGCAATATGAACCTGATATCCGCCTATTCGTGAATCACAATACCTCCAGTTAAGGTACTCAACGCTAAGAACCAAGGAATAATCCAAACCAGATTTTATTTGGTCCCAGTATTCATTGATAGACTCTGGGAAAGCGTCAACAAGACGAATGTCAATGTCGTGGAGTATAGGTTTTCCCTTAAACATGTTGACTATATTATTCATTAGATCGAGAGCTCGATACCCGAGTTTAATGACCCAGCTATTATTCACAGGCATTACCTGTAACTGTCTATCGATATCATTGATTCTAGTGAGATTAACTAGTTTTTTCGGGAAAAGTTTCACAGACTCGTTTTTATTGTGACCATGAAGAATAATCGGCTGCTCAGTCACGGTATTATTAACGGGTATGTTTTCCTTATTTCCTATGTCTCGGGCAAGTTGTGAAATTTGTTTAGATAAACCTCTACGCCTATAATCAGGATGCACAGTAAAATCCATCCCTGACTCAAAAATCCAGGTCTTCCCGTTTACCCAAACTTTTTGCCGCCAACTATGGTATGAAGAAACGAGTAACTCCTCTTCTTCAATCACCAAGATCATCGATGGAAGGGGTGAATCTATATATTTCCAGCGCCAAAAATCAACCTTCGATCCTTCAAGATCATATTTTGGCCACCCTTTGAAAACAAGATCAAGCAATTCTACAATCGCTACATCTTCATCTCTATGATACGCCCTAGCAGTCATATTAATCAACAAATATTCAATTATAAATGCAAATAGGTAGAAGAGAATTATTACTTTTTTGGTAGAAGGAATAACGCAAGCAAAACGATTTGAAAGGGATTGTGTGTAAAAAAAAATAGACTACTTGAGATAGATATAATTCACTAAGATAATAAAATCATAATCTATGTCAAGTCTGTATCGAACTCCTGCATAAATAATATAGAGGGGATATTGTCTGAAAATTGGTAGATTAACCTGACTTACACATAGGAGACAGGTTAGTAAATGAATTCAAATAGAATTAAGTCATTAGCATCTACATCGGAATCAAACAAAGAGAATGCAAATGACATCTCCAAACATTGTTTTGATCGTAACGGATACACTAAGATATGACAAAGCATTTCCCTCTGAACAAAACACAAAACTAGGTAAAACACTTCACGCATTAGGTAACTATACGGTCTATTCAAATGCATTTTCTAATAGTCCGTGGACCTTACCAGCACATACCTCAATGTTCACTGGATTATCCCCTGATCAACATATGGTGTCACATAATACACCTATACTCGCTAAACAAATTCCAACAATAAGTGAATTATTACATAATCGAGGATACCAAACTCTTGCAGTTTGTGAAAATGACGCCTGGATAAACAAAATGACAGGTCTAACTAGAGGCTTTGATAGATTCATTGGACACCGAGAGATAGAAACCCAATTATACAACTATAAAATTCCAGAAAACATGAAAAAATATTTTGGATATATTGGAAGAAAGATACATCACAATATATTTGATAAAAGTTATACTGAGCTATCAATAGAAATAGCAAAAAAAATAATCGGTAAACCAGATAAACCATTTTTTTTATTCATGAATTTACTTGAATGCCATTTACCATACTATCCTTCTCGAAAGATACTGAAAAATAATGGACTAAATATATCAAAAAAATATTACAATAATTGGACACAACGAGTAACTCGACAGTTAATAGATAAAAATGAATACTCAGAAAACGAGTTTCGGTTATTAGTAAAACTGTATGATGCATCAATAAATAGTTTAGATAATGGAATATCCTCGCTACTTAATTATCTAAAAAATCGTAATTTGCTTCAAAACTCTTTAGTAGTAATTGTATCTGACCATGGAGAAAACATCGGAGATCATGGTTTAATAGAACATCAATACAGTCTTCATGATACTCTACTCCACGTACCACTCATCATAAAGCAACCTTTTCATAACAAAAGGACAAAAAATAACAATCTGACTCAAACAAAAGACATCTTTAAAATTCTAAATAACATTAATAATCAAAAAAATACCATATTAGACCCCACCTATCAAATCAATTTCATCAAAGGTTCATATTGTTCCCCAAACAAAACCCATAAAAACATGATAAATTCCTACCTTGGAAATAAATTTACTGGAAAAACCCAATTCATCAGAACAAAAAACAAAAAATATTTACACAATTTAAAATGGAATGAACTATACGATATCGAAAAAAAAGAACACCTAATACAAGATTCTCAAGCATCAGCGGATTTACGGTATCTACTATTTAATTAAATATCTACATTCTTGACAAATATACCATGTATACAGGATCATTTCTAAAAAACGTGCACTAGGTCTAAATCGAAATATTGCACAGTACTAGAACTTATTTAGCCAAGTATAATTTCGCATTTTCTTAAACTAGAACCCCACTTTCGCTCTATCCTATGAGTAAACACAATAAACCAAATTATATCACCGGAATAATGGACTTAGAATTAGAAGTAGCGCTCAGTTCTTGCATGGTGATAACGCAAGAAGCGTTTCAATTTGGTTTAATACTTCATTACTTGGTTCTTTCTTGAAAAGGACCTTGTTTTCAATCCAAAGTTTTGGTGATATTCTCCACCAATGTAATTTTAATAATCTTTCTCGAGTCTCTTTAGCAAAGCGATATTTGATTATCGTTGCAGGAACTCCTGCAACTATAGCGTAAGAAGGAACATTTTTAGTAACCACAGCCCCCGCACCCACAACAGCTCCGTCCCCAATGGTTACTCCAGGCAATATGATAGCAGAGGCACCAATCCAAACATCGTTTCCAATTTCAACGGGCACTCCAATGTCATCGATTTTGGTTGTTACAGATTTGTAAGAATGCATGGGAGCATTAATAGTCACTTGCCAAGATATTGAGCAAAAATTACCAACCTGTGCATCCTGAATTCGTGATGAATGATTGATATGAGAGCACGCCCCAAATATCGTATTCTCAACGTAACAGTTTGGACCAATTTTACTGTGTGGACCAATAGTTGAATTGATTATTGAACTTGAATTGTTTATTATCGAAAAATCGTTTATACGAGAATTATGAATTCCTACAAAACGATTAATCCTAACATTATTGCCTATGTTGGATTTCACAATGTTCACAGGAGGCAGACATGTCGTTTTTTTAAATAACATAATCAGAGAAAAAAATAGACTCGAGTAAATAACATTGAATACTTTTTTCACACTGAATGAAAGATGTAATCATATTTAAAAACTAATTAACAAACAGCAAAAAATATTAAAAGTTATATCATTATCACACCATTCTCAGGTTAATGCGCGTTCTTCATGTAAACGATTCCTTAGAACCGATAGGTGGGATAGAGGTATATGTAGAAAACATGGGAAAGTTACTAAAAGAAAACGAACATTGTGTCGAATATTTAGGTAATAATAAGAAGGATAATAAAAAGGGGTTAATAGGCTGGTTATTGAGAATTTACAACCCTATATCATATTTCAGAATGATTAAAAAAATCAAGGAATTCAAACCAGACATAATTCATTACCATAGTTTACTTTACTTAATATCTCCTTCAGTGATGCACGCAGCAAAAATAATGAAAATACCATCAGTCATAACAATTCATGACTATAGCATAATATGTCCAAACAGCTATTTTCTTGACGACCTAGAGTTACCATGTAAACATGGGTTCAGCACAAAATGTTTAACACAGAATTGTTGGCCCTATCGCCCAGGATTAAAACCGAAAATCCTCAGAATATACAGAACAATCAAACTCATCACACATAGATGGATAATAAAAAACAATACCGATGCTTTCTTATCACCATCACATAATCTGGCACAAAATTTGAAAAAATATCTCGGAAAAAATGCAATTATCACACCACTTTTTACAGATTTTACTCCAAACTATACTCCCCTCAATGAAGAGAACACCCTCCTTTTCGTCGGTAGGATCGCACCAGAGAAAGGAATCAAATCTCTTATAGATGCGATGAAACATGTAAAAAAAGAAATTCCAGATACAAAGCTAATAGTTGTTGGAAAAGGAAAATATTTAAATAAATATATTCAATACGCAAAGTCACTTGGACTTTCGCCCAATATCTATTTCAAAGGTTATGTAGACAGGAAACAGTTACCTGAACTATACCAAATATCAAAAATCGTAGTCATCCCATCAATTTATGCAGAAAATTTTGGCACAGTGGGGTTAGAAGCTATTTCGTTCGGTAGACCGATAATTGTAAGCAATTCATTCGGACTAATAGAAAGAATCCACGACGGAAAAATAGGTAAAGCATTTAAATCAGGGAACAGCAAAGAGCTTGCATCATTAATAATAACGATGTTAAAAGATTCTGATTCTTTAAACCAGCTGTCTATCAATACAAAAAAAGTGATAAAAGAATACTCTAAAAAAAGACACTATAATCAAATAATAGAAATATATCGAGATACTATAAAAAAATATAATTGAGGAACTAGTGTGAGAATATTAATGATAGAATCTTATGCTCATAGAAACGGGCACTATTCTGAATATCTCAAAAATATATATAACGCCTATAAAAAAATAGGGCATGAAGTAGATGTATTAACATTCACTAACATAAAAACACAAAACAAGATAAAAATGGATACAATAAAATATAAAACAGTTTCAGAGAAAGATTTCCATAAGATAAATAATCATATAATTAAAAGTTCAAGTCATAAACTTGAAATGATGTTTGAAATGTTAACGGTTTTTTTGACTTATGTAAAAATGAGTTGGATAATAAACACAAAAAAATATAGAAACGTAGAAATAAATACAGTATTCCTGAATCCTCTTTCTTTTCTATTACTAACACTAGGACTCACAAAAAACACAAAAATCATCATTCATTTCCATATGTCCCCATATAACCATGGAAAACATGTACACAACATATTCTTCAAAAAAATCGTTGAAATTTCATCAAGATTAGTAAATAAACGCAATTCAGTAAGGTATATATGCCATTCAAAAAAACAAGTAGAACAATTTGAACAATGGCTCCCCAAGGTGTTTTCTGGATCTATGAAATATATACCTCATGGCGTAGCACAATCCAACAAAATATCACCAAATCTCCAAGTAAATGAGATCCCACATTTTCTTCACTTTGGAGTAAATCATCACAGAAAAGATTTTGAGACTATTTTTAAAGCATTTTCCAACATTAAAGATCCATATCGATTAACATTCGCTGGAATAATCTATGATCATATTCCTGAAAATGACCCCAGATTACTGAAATTAAAGTATGGAATTCAAAATTTAGAAATTATTAACAAGTTTTTTACTGAAAAAGAAAAGGAGGAGATATTCGAAAATAGTGATGCAGTAATTCTTGCGTTCAAGAAACGAGCAACAGCAGCAAGTGGAGTTATGAGTGATGCATGCACATACTTGTTGCCAATCATAAGCAGTGATACATTGGTTTCTGTAAAAAACAACGAACTTGGTTTAACATACAAAACTGAAAATGCTGAGGATCTTCATGAAAAAATTATAGATTTTATCAAGCTCAATCCCTCACAAGTACAGGAAATCAGAGTAAAGATAGCACAATATACCAAGGCAAACTCTTGGGAAAAAATGGTTGCTTCTGGCGTGCAGTTGTTTGATACCATGTAAGCGAATCATTATCTGTAAAATTCGTAGACAGATACACCATCATATTTTGAAGATAAAGTTGCGTCATCAGTCAATAGTCCATAAATTGGGAATTGCCTACCATTGAAACGTCTTGAGCTGATAAGGAGGTATATGTGGGAATCACCGTAATACGATTCTAGTTTAGCTTCAAGTTGGTCTATAGTTGATGAATTGAAAATATCGTAGATTTGAGTATAATTATAAATAAATTGTTTTGCGTTAACAAATGGCATTAACTCAATATCATCCGGATGAGTAATTATCGTATAATTGGATGAATTCAAAGTCGATATGAAGATTTGAGCGCCTTGAACTTGTGCCCCATCAAAAGGACTATATTTTCTAAAGGAATCAATTTCAGAGACCCCATTATACATTATTGGCACAAATAGAATCATCACGCATAGGACTGAAATGAAGGTAGAGGGGATAGAAATTTGTTTTATTATTTTGTCCACCCCATATTTGACATCAATAGATATTCTTAGAGTCGATAACCAGTCATAGAGATATGTAAATAGGATTCCTGAAAAGAAGGATAAACTAAATGCAAGGTAAATAACCAATCTAATTGGACTAGAATATAGACCTAATTCAGTCATTACTAATAGAATTGAGATGAGAAGAGTCCATGGAATAAGGAAGAAACTTGAATTTAGATCTTTTAATCGAAGTTTACGTAAGAACGCAATAAACCCAATAGGAGTAAGAACCAAAGAATGGAAATTAAAATCACTAAAACCTATCTGCCTTGTCCAAGCTTGATTAACAGCATCTGTGTTTAAACCCCCAGGATGGGAAGGAACTCCCCACCCCAAGATCGTGTATATTTTCCAAGTTACAAACCATAGATACCATTTGATCAAAGGCAATATTACGGGAAATGCGATAAAAACTCCTAAAAATATTTTGATTATGTTTAAGGATTGCCCATTTTTGGCTATGAACCTTTCATAAAATAACACATACACGAGATGGAAAGACGCGAAAACAAAAGTTATAGGATGAGAATTAAAAATTCCTGCATAAATTAAGGCCATAACTGAGAGATACTTTGAGTAATTTTTTTCTTCATTACATTTATTCATAAAAAAAATGAAACACATTAAAAGTGTGAAAGAATAATTTTCTCTTATAGACATGACAAATCTTTCCATAACAAAACTGTTTGATAAAAAGATTATTGGAATAATTCCGACAAAGACGTTTTTATAGGATTTATGTAAAGTCAACATATATAAAACTAAAATAAAGGCTAAATTAAAAATCCAAAAATATTTTGTCACAATATGGGTATCTATGTTTAAAGTAGAATTCATAGCCACTATTAAATAATAAAAACCATAGAAAGGATTATCAAAATTATCATTATCCATAAGATTAACACTTCCATCCATCACACGAGTAGCTCTTATATTTCTATATGGATCAATACCCATGTAATAATCATGAAGTTGAATGTTTTTATATAATAAAAGAGGCAAAATAAAAGTCAGGATGGAAATAATGATCACTTTTTTTTCAATAAGGATATTTTTAAGCAGTATTTTATGATCAATTTCATAAGAGTGATAATTATGAGATTTTATTAAAAATATAAATAATAAATAAAATATGTTGATGATGAAAAAATGAATTTTCGAAGAACCTAAATTAAAATACTCCAAATATTGAGAGAAAAATATCATTAAAATGGAACTCAATAAGATACTTATCACAGCATATTCAGTCAGGTTATATTTATTATTTTTAGAGTGTAAAGTTAAATATCCGGGTAAAAAGAAGAAAAAAAAGAGACTAAACATACTTGTACCAAAATAGGCATCAACTAAAAACGAATTCATTAACAAGAATATAAAAACTTGAGATAAATTCATCTTCATGATAAACCAATTACTATTATAATTTTTAGAATATATTTCTTGCCATCTTAGAGAAATGAACCCCCTACAGATTAAGAAAGGGTCTAGACGGGGTAGATCACCGTTCATGAAACGAAGAGCGAAATATCATATTATATTGTTGAATTTGACGGAACTTGATAACCCGCGAAATCAATAATAACGTTATAATACATCCAATTACAAATTCAAACCAATATTCACATCTGTTGATTTTATGGTTAAATATTCTATTGTAATGACGTCATACAATTGCGAGGAGACAATAGAATTATGCTTAGCAAGTCTAACGGAACAGTTAGATGAAAAATATGAGATAATAATAGTGGATAACTATAGCACAGATAACACCTTGGAAAAATTGACAGAATGGTCCAAAAATTCGATGATATCAATAATACAAGCAAAAAGCAGTCGAGGGTTAGGGAGACATATTGGAGTCGAGATGGCAAAAGGAGAGTATATAATTTCTCAATTAGACTGCGATGAAGAATTTAAACCAATATTACAAAAAATAACTACAATATACGAATCTAGGTTTTCTGATATTTTACTTACTTTTAACAAAGACGAGAAAATAATGTTCTTTGTTGCCCCACGAAAACTTTTATCTCAAGTAGGCAATTATCGAGATTTAAATTACCACGAAGACAGGGATCTCTATTGGAGATGTCATCAAATCGGTAAATTTGGATACTATGGAAATACGGAGTATTTAGTGCAAAAACATCAACGAGGAAAGAAATTTTCTTGGAGAGTGTTAAAAAGAATCTATCACTCAAGTATTGATAGTTTTCGAATGGGTGATCTGCCACCTCATCTGAAAAAAATAAAAATTTGGTCGCCATTGATTTGGGTTAGCATACCAATATTCTATATCTTATCGAAACTAGAAATTCAGTTCGATAACGATAATGGAATAAAAAAATTTAAAGAAATACAGCACAAGGTTAACTAGATCGGGAGAGAACATAAAATAAAAATAGCCATCATACAAAATGTGCCATTATCCGATCATCGACTTGTATACACGGATGGAATAGCGCGGGAGTTTTCTAAGAATGGTCACGATGTGACTGTGATAGTCCAAAAAAGTGAAAACAAAAGTCAATTTAATGATATATCATACAAAATTATACAGTTGAAAGGAGAAATATATACGATAAAAGGAAACATCGTTTTCTCCTCTGAGTTATATAAGTATTTGAAAAAAAATAACTTTGATGTAATACATGCCAAAAATCCTTTTTCGTCAGCATTTGCCCCTTTATTATTAAAAATTTTAGGTAAAAAATTTAAATTATTTTATGACATGAGAGGACTCTGGATAGATTTTCTAATAGACGTTAGAGAAAAACGAAAAACATACGTTCATACAATAATGCAATATCTAGAGAATATAATTATGAGTTCATGCGATGGAGTAATCTGGATCTCAGATGAGATGAACAGAGTTCTCACCGCTCGAGGTGTGACCCCCAAAAAGATTCATATAACATACGGAGACGGTGCGGATGTTTCGAGACTTACGGCTCTAGAAATTAAAGATATTAGAAAATATTTACATATTGATGGGAAAGTAATTGGATACTTGGGTAGCGTTAGTAAAGGACGAAGCTCAGAAAAAATAATAGAAGCGTTTAGATATGTAAAAGATGAAATTCAAGATTGCCATCTCGTTTTTATTGGCCCAGTAACCCACATGGATTCAATGCTAGAGTATGTAAACAAATATAATCTTAACAACTCAGTACATTTTACAGGATTTATGACAACACATGACGAGGCAATTAGTTATACAAAATCCTTTGATTTGGCACTTGCATATCACGACATAGATAAAAATAGCATAAATGTAATGGTTCCTACAAAAATACTTGAATATCTTGCGTGCGGTTTACCAATAATCGCCACAAATCATATTGCTCATAAAAATATACTAACTCATAATTATAGTGCGTTCTTAACAAATGCGTCCCCAAAAGAATTTGCAGAAGGCATAATCAAAATCCTTTACGACAATCAACAAAAAGAGAATATTGCAGCAAATGCTAAAAAAGAATCAGAGAAATATACTTTCTCCAATATATCAAAAAAATTGTTAAATTATTACCAAAATTAGTGCAACATGTTAGCACGTTCCAGAAAACCACGATTAAAAAGATATTTATAGCCAAAAAGGTTGTTCAAAGGATATGTTCAAAGGAATTCAACTTGTTGGCATGTTAATCGGACTATATCTGTTCTGGTCCACATATATCAATTATAAAAAAGAAAAAGTTGGAATCCAAAAAACAGTGTTTTGGGCAAGTATTTGGCTAATGATGAGCATATTATTTGTAAACACGAATCTAATGAGCCTATTTCTTCCAATACTCACAACTCAAGATGGTATTCAAACGGTCATCGTCTTAGGTATTTTAACATCATTTGTTTTTATAAATCAAGTATATCAAAAAGTCATAGATTTAGACAACAAAATAACAATATTATCACAAAATCTTGCACTTAATGACTATTTCAGAAAAGCAACTGAAGATCGATAACTATGGAAAAAAGTCAAAAAATAGGGATTTTTATTCCAGCATTTAATGAAGAAGAATCAATTATAGCAGTACTTGATAAATTAACAAAGATCAATGAAACAATACCTGTATATGTAATCGATGATGGATCAAATGATTTGACCGCTCGGGTAATTGTTAACCATGGATTTACGTGTATAAGACATCCGGTTAATCTTGGCGGAGGAGCTGCCATAAAAACAGCGTTCATGGTAGCCTTAAACCTCGGATACAAATATGTAATTACTTTGGATGCAGATGGACAACATGACCCAAAATTAATACCATTATTTATTGAAACAATGAATAATTCAGACGCAGGTTTAGTCATCGGATCAAGATTTCACGATAAGACTACAGTATCGATGAAAAAATATCGAGAGACAGGAATTCGATTTTTTAGTAAATATACAACGTTAATAACTGGTCAGAAAATAACCGACGTTACTAATTGCTATAGGATGTACGATATGGACATAATTTCTGAGATAATAAATAATCTCAACGAAAATCAGTATTATGCAATTGGATTAGTCGTGAAAATTGCCAGAAGAGGAGAAAAGATAATTGAGATAGGAATAAAGGATATTCCTCGAACTGACGGAGACAGCAAAAAAGGGGTCCTAAGATATCTATATAATTTGCTTAGAATAATCATCAATATGACATTCACCAATTAGAAGGTCTACAATGAAAAATGTCATAAGTATCGATTTGGAGGATTGGACACATAGACCAATAGTTCAACCTTACATTGATAAGGAAACGATTTGTTCAACTCTGGAAGAATCGGTAAATGACATTCTCAAGGTATTTAACGGTTATAATAAAAGGACAACGTTTTTTGTTCTCGGTGAGATAGCAGAAAAACAACCAGAGATAATTGAAAGAATATATGAAGAAGGTCATGAAATTGCATACCACGGATACGCTCATACTCCGTTACAGAAGCAGACTGTAGCTTCATTTAGAGAGGAAATACAAAAAGGAAAGACCATCATTACTAGATTAATCGGCGAAAAACCAATTGGATTTAGAGCACCAGTATTTTCTCTAAATAACAAAACATCATGGATATTACCCATTTTAATTAAACAGGGATTTCTATATGACTCGTCTATAGTACCGGCATGGTCCCCTCTTTATGGAAGTCCTGAAGCTCCAACCAGAATATATTATCCAGATTTAGAAATACCAACGCATGAAAATCCAAATCAAAATGAAATAATAGAGTTTCCATTAGCAGTTGCTAAATTGTTTGGATTAAAGATACCAATGGCGGGAGGTTTCTATCAGAGATTATTTGGAAACACGATATTTCTTAAGAATATAAAAAAAATTAATAAAACGTCTCCAGCGATGTTATATTTTCATCCTTGGGAACTATGTGGATTCCAAAATATTGAAATGCCATTTTATAAAAAATATTTTGCATATTTTAGAACTAGAAATCTAAAAAACCTTGCCCATATAGTAAAAAATCTAGAGTTTACTACTGCTAAAGAAATATTACTGTAGTTGTTAAATTAAATTAGCTAAGGATCGAAATAAAACTACAATTGAAAAAAGAATTAGAAAAGGAAGAATATCTTTTCGAGAATTATCTCTGGAAAAGAGGTTCATAAACCCAATTGAAGCTAGGATTCCAAGGGGAGTATTAAATAAAAGACGTCCTTTGATTGTTTCGTTGCCAATAAGATAAAAAAGGGAGGGTGTAAGTACAACAAAATTTAGAAAAACAGTCTCAAAGGTATCTCTCTTTAAATAAATTAATCCAAATATCGCAAAAAAGGTATATATAATATTTGGGAGATATCCTCCATACAATATTTGAAGACTGAAGAAATTTTGCCACCAAAATCGTGAAAACCAAACAATTTTCCCAACGGCAGTATTTGTAACACTTCCTCCAGTAACCCCTATAATCAAAAAAAGCTTCACAAATTCAACAAACATCAATGGAATAGAGTATTTTAGAAAGACAGCTGCTTTTTGATGTTCATTATTGACAAATATATGAAAGAGAGCAGAGAAAAATAGAATCCCCATATACTGAAAAAAAGTATAGGGATGGGTAAAGTTAAGCAAAATTGAAAAAAAAACTGAGTTCACCAGGTCATGCCGATTATTGGAATTATAAGCTCTAATTAAGAAAATAATAGCAGTATTTGCGAAAATTAGTGCTAAAATATTTGCAATAAAATGGGAATATAATCCAACGGTTATATTCATGCCGCAAGCTGTGAAAAAAGAAGCCAGTCCTGCAGAAGAAGAATCCATACCAAGTTCACTCGATAGGTAATAAACAGTATAAATTAATAGTGGATTCAAAATAAGTGGAATAAATTGTATAATAAAACTGCTATCCCATCGAGTAAATGTTTTGAAAATATATAGGAAAAAAAATAATAACGGACGGGACCCCCAAGCTGCTTCCAAGATAAAACTAACATTTGAAGACACATTATCCAGTCCGCGTATGTAACGAGGAACATCAACTCCAACAAAACGAGATTCAGGATTAATCCCAGACATATGTGGATAGATCGACCCAAAAACAACTAAAATTAAAGAAATACTCAAGAGGGTTTCACCTAGGTTAACGGCCCCCCATTCATGGGATAAAATACCGGGAGTAAATTGTTTTTTAAAGGGATCAAAAACCCAATAAAAAAAGAACACTAGAGTAACAACGGGATTGGCTAATGATATAACAGAGTAAACCCCTGTTTCGACAGCCGATATTTCGGCAAGAATACCCGGAAAATTAAATATCCGAAATAGGGTCCAATTTATCATTACGGGTATATAGATAACAGTTAAAATTTTGAAGAGCATTTGAACCTGCTCCCTTTTTTTTGGATAATGGTAGAAAGTATAAACACTTAGGATAAGCGAAAAATAGGGTATACCATATTCAAATCCAAGAAAGTATTGTAAGAGTGGCAATAAAAATATAACAATTATATTCGTTCTATTTTGGCGATAATTATAATAGATTAAAGGAAGCGAGAGAAGAATTAATATTATATGAAAGTTGTAGGGTAACTGAAAAATTTGTGGTTTAGTTACGCGATGAAGTGTGACCATAAATTTTATTGAAAGGTCAGAAAAGATTTGCGGAACAGATAAAATGATAACAATTGAAATAATAACGGAAATTATTCCGTTAATCCATTGATTTATAAAATTATGTAATTTTAAAGTGAATCCCTCGCTTTTGCTATCATCGCTAATATCACTGTTGAAAAAGCAAGAACGAAAAGATACCACCCAAGATTATAGCTCGGCTTTTCAACGCTGAAAGTTACAGAGATATCTCCGACCTGAATAGTATGTCTCCCTAAACTCCTTAGAGACAGGGGAAAAGTGAGATTTTGAATTGTATTTCCTTCAACATGTACATCTGATTCAAAGATCGATTTTCCGTCAAGGTAAACGATGACCAAACTTGAACCTGAATCTCCTATGTTATTTAGGATAGAGGTGACATTGAACACATCTCCAATTAATACTCTATCGTTAGATAGTGAAATATCGAGGTACTGAATTATTGGAATTGGAATTGGTAGAATAGACAGATTTAATGAATGACTGCCTATATTCAATGTGTGATTACCAGAAGTATCAATATTTAATAAGAGAGGATAACTCAACGTTGAGTTTTCTTGGATATATTCAGTGTAATACATATTGATTTTAGAGTCGACTACAATGGGAGAGAGAAAATTAAAAGAGTCAACTCCTGTATTTGATATTGTAATATTAACTGGAATATTATCTCCTACATAGTATAGGGATTGATAGTTTAGGGATACGTTTTGGATTTGTGCGCTATTGAGTGTATTGATAGTAAGTATTGAATCAATCGGTAGAATTGTTCTAAGAGAGTATCGGTCTTTTGAATTTAACAAGGGATAGAAAGAGAGAAGATATTCATCAGAGAGGAAGCCAATTACATCAGAAAGCCCAGTATAATCTCCGTTTTGAAGCCAAAAATGAAGAAGTAGCGCGGTTTCAGAACTATCGAGGTGTTCAAAAATCCGTGAGACTGTCGATGGAGTTTCTGGAAGTTTTGCGATAGAGGATAATAATTCAATAATAGATTCATTATCCATTTTTATAAGAGATTTAGAAATGTTTTTTATTTTTTCTTTCTTAATTGTTTCGTTATTTTCTAGAATAGAGTATTTGACAGCATCTTCAACTTTATGTGCAGTATCCTGAAGATCGAGTTCGGACATAAGGAGTATTACTTTAGCACATTGGTTGGGATCAAGGTTAGGGAAAACTTCGTTAGTTAAAGATTTGTTTGCGATATTCAATATGTGAGCTACAGTTTCTGTGTTATTGGACTTCAATAGGTTAATAATTATGGAAGTTTTTGGTTGTATCGTTTCGGATAGAATATAAGCAGCGTCGGTAAAGTTTTGAGTCAAAATAAGTTCCGTAGTTTCGTTCAAGTTTAGAAATGCAGTTTCAGCGGGATTATAATTGATTGGTTTTGTGGGCTTTGTAGTTGGTTGAGATCCAGAGTCAATTTGTCGAGCCGTTACTGTATAATAGTAAGTCTTGCCTGTTTCGAGATTAAGTGAAATTTTTGAACTATCATTTATTATGAAATTATGTGTTGAGTTGCTTAAGGTAAGCTCAAAGTTCTCAGAAATATTGTTTGATATTGCATCCCATTCAAGAAATATTTTGCTGTTTATAGTTATTGATTTTATGACTAGTTGCCAGGTAAGGGGATAGTTAGGAGGTACTGTAGATTTTAGATATTTGAATATTGGTCCTTGAGAGTCATTTTGAATATAGATGTATAACCCCAATGGAGGCTGTGGCGGTGCAGCAAGATCATATTCAAACTCAAAATTATTGGATGATTGAGAGTTGACTGCGATTTCCAATAACCGGTGCTGACCAAAAATGGTTAGAGTAAACGGGAGAGTCCAGTTTTCGTTTGTTTGAGCATTCAGAACTTGGGTTGGTATAAGATTGAATACAATTACAATTATTCCTACAAGTAATTGGATCCGAGTTAATCCAGTTCTAGTCATTTTCTGACCAAACTTTAGATTGGTGGAATATCAATGGTTGTTTCATCGAGGACCAATGCCCAGTAACCATTTCCTGGTTTAAATTGGTAATTTACGTAATACATACCATGATTCCAAGAGAGAAGCTGGTAAAACGCGGGGAATACACTGTTTGCATCTACGGTTTGATAGGGGCCACCGGCACCGTTCCACCCAAAGTCAAGTGTTATAGATAAGCTTTGAACGGGGACACCGTGAACCATTAATGGTTGAGGATGATCCACTAATACCCAGTATTCACTACCCGGCTCTACAGTTGTTGGAGTATAGTAACCAACTCCATCGAACGCAAAGACCTGATAAAATCCAAGTTCAGAGAATACGGATGCTACACTATTATCATCAGGTGTAATTGGGAACGAAATAAAGTTCCATCCAGGCTCAAGCTGATGGTCCCAATCAACGGGCCCAGTTCCAACATCTAACATGAACGTTGTTTGATGAACAATATTTGAATCCTGATCTTTCACCAGAATCGTGTATTCACCGGGGCTCCAATGTCCCGGCAGTGTGATAAATTCATCATATTGACCAAACTCATTGTAATAACCTTGAATAACCCATTCAATGTCATTTTCATTTTCAAACTGAATAAGGATTACACCGTTGGATGTCCCACCCATAACAGTAAGATGGAGAACCTCGTTTTCTGAGTAATCAGGTTTGTCAGTGAAGACGGGGGCTGGTGTCGCTAGACCTGTAAGAATAGGAGATAATAATAGAGAAATCAGACTCAAGATTAGAAGGTTTTTAGTTTTCATCTTATGAGGCTCCTGTAATCTCTACGGTTGTTTCTCCTATCATATGAGCGAGCGCCACTCCTTCTGGAAGCCATTCGCTCCATGCTTGTACATGAACGGTATACGTACCAGGCATTAGCGATTTTGGTTGAAAGTCAAACACTGTTTCGTGACCTGTTCCCGACATAACACCTGTATCTAAGTCCTTGAAGAACACAGGGCTATTATCGAAATCGGTGATTGTCACCATGACTTTGTAAGGAATATATGTTGTGTCTTGGTAGCTATAATAATCGTAATAGTCGTAATAATCAAAGTACGCGTAGTAATCAGAATAATCATAATAGTCGCTATATGGATCTGATCCAGTGGGATTGGTTATTATCGCACTGATTATAATCGCATCCCCTTGTCCGAAAACTGAAGATTGTGCCCCCATTGTGTTTCGAGTCTCGGTGGCAATTTGAAGAAGAGATCCAGACCCACCAGTAAACATATCAGCTAGGAAATCGGCATAACTAACAGTTGTTGATAGTCCCACAAGTAAAATTATTCCAAGAGTGGCATATCTACGATAATTAGCCCTATTGAAAGCAAAGTACGTAGTACTCATATTGATCTCCTGATAGCTATTTCAACGCAGGAGTCTATTTAGCCTTTTCCTATTCAATATAATTTCATAGTTTAAGTGAATGGATTTAATTTGAGGATAAGGAATAGTGATTGTTGATGACTTTGTGGCCGTTCGTCAAGCTTCTGTCGAAGTTTCAGTTCAAATATGCGATAGAATTATTGTTTTGGCGGAGGGAGCTTTCTGTTTATAATCGATGGTACGATGGCAAAATAGCGTCGCTTTATGGAATAACGCCCCCGCGGGAAGCGGAAAAGATCACGGATTATAGAAGGAATCAGAACTCCGTTTTAACATGGACCAAGATGGATTTTGAAAAATATCTCAAACACCTAAAGTTGCATCCAGAACGATTTAAAAACATGAAAGTATTGGATGTGGGATGTGGTCCGGTTCCTTATGCACTTGTTTTTAGAGACTGCGAGATGTATGGAGTGGATCCTCTCATATCCTACTACAGGGATATCGGATATCCAATGCATTTTGATCAACGGGAAATGAGATACATAGATTCCCCTATTGAGGCTATTCCGGTGGAAGATGACTATTTTGACGCGGTGATTTCTGTTAATGCGTTAGATCATGTGGACGATTTCTACAAGGCATCTGAAGAGATCAACCGAGTCTTAAAGCCTGATGGCTTGTTGGTTTTCGAGATTCATTCTCATGAACCTAGAGTCGGTCATCCATGGAAAATAACAACGGAAATGATTCAGGAGAGCTTTGGCGATCGAGGAATAACAAAGGTATATGAGAATGATTATTCCTTTTTTTACAGTGAAAAAGACAAAGATGAATTGTTGAGCGTCTGGTCTAACGCACACATGAATTAGACTAATCGATTTGTTAGATGTTTTAAATGGGTTTCTAGGTTGGGTGATATTGCCAAAGCAAGAGGTGAGCTTAGCAAACCGACCAAGTCGTTTAATGAGCTAAAGTTGTGCCTGGTGTACCCATAGTACTTGCATTTGATAAAATTTAGTCTATTTTTTATCCAATACTTTCGTGTAACAGATTCAGAGTTCATATTTTGGGTTACGAGAAACTCTGGAATATTTTTCGTTTTATAGCCTTTGGATAAAATTCTCATCCATAATTCATAATCTTCACTGTACGGAAATCGAGAGTCATAAAGCCCAACGTCAGCTAGAACGGTTTTTTTTACCATTACGGTGGAATGGATAAATGGGTTATACATCATTATTGATCTGCGTATTGTGTTGTGTTCGACTGGTTTTCTTAACTCCATTCCATTATTACGGTCATAAAGGAATGCCCAAGTCCCTGATAACTGGTATTTTTCGTTTTTCATCAAGGTTTGTTGTTTTTCTATTCTTGTTTTATGGCATATGTCATCGGAGTCTATCCGCGCGATATAAACTCCCCTTGATTTTATTATGCCTTCATTTAACGAGTAAACTAATCCTTTCCTTTTTTTATGAGAGATAGTGGTAATTCTTCCATCGTCTTTATGATTATCCAAAGTTGTTTTGACGTGGTTGGTTGTTTCCTCATTGAATGGGTCTATAGTGACTATTAGTTCAAGATTATCATAAGTTTGGTTTAGAACGCTTTCAAGACTTTTTGAGAACAGTTTTGGGTCTACATTGTAACAGGGTAATATTATTGAGATTAGATTACCCTTAGACATACCCATAAAGGACGTGTTTTCTATTTTGAGGATTCCTATTGCCCTTACTTGGTAGAGTATAAACGGGATAAACAGATAAGGAAAGTAGAAAGATAGGGGTTAAACCCGTTACTCAAAGTTTTACCAGAGGGGCTTGAGGGAATGTGCTTGAGAATACTAGTGAATAATTCAACACCCTGTGAGAAAAGATTGTATTTTTTTGTAGATCTAGAGTATTTTATGAGAGTAGGTACTTCAGTTACCGATAGGTTGTTTTCATCGGCTTTATAGAGAATTTCTAGAGAGGCACCCATTTTTTTATCTGATATATCTAGGACAGTGATTGCTTTTTTGCTATATGCTCTATACCCTGATTGAGAGTCAGTTATCAGTAAGTTCGAGGTCTTGTTGATAATCCAGGTTACTATTTGAATCGCTATGCTACGGAAATAGGGTATCTCCTTTCTTGAGGTCCTAGTTAGGTATCTTGACGCTATTGTGATATCGGCTTCTCCATTTAGAATTGGTGCGATAATATTCTCCAAGTCTTCAGGGTTGTGTTGACCATCTCCATCCATGGTAACAAGTATATCAACATCGATTTGTTTTGCCTTTTCGAAAATGGATTTTAGGATCGCACCATAGCCTTCATTGGAATCATGTTTTACAAGTATTGTACCATGTTGTTTTGCTATGTCGGAAGTTAGATCATCTGAGCCGTCATCCCCTACAATAATAAAAGGAACATAAGTGGATGTTTTTTCTAAAACTGGGCCAATCGTGTCTTGTTCGTTGTATGCGGGGATCCCTACCGCGATTTTTTGGTTTTTATAGTTCATGGTATATCCTCAGACGAGAGTAAGAAAAATGAAAAGAACCTGAGATTAATCAGGTCCAGGCTCCTCAGGAGGCCCGACCATGAGATAGACGTCTTGTACCATAGGTCCAGATACCTCGAAGTCGAGGAAGGATAAGGGTGCATAATCCATGTACTCAGGTGTTTCTGGTGGGAATACTATTAGTCTATCATAGGTCTCAACAGGACATAGCAGCACATAATCTCCAGCAGCGTTCGTTAATGCAAAGAAGACATAGTTGCCTGCAATCAACACAACTTCTGCGTCTGGTACTGGAGCGAACGCAACATCATATACGGTTCCGGATATTGGAACTGCTCCTACTCCGATAACGTATAGCTCGATGTCTATGACCATGTCAGATTGAACGGTCAAGTCATTGTCAAAGTATCCTGATACCATTAGTCCGGATGGGGGTAATACAAAGAACTGGTATGTTCCATCCGCAACACTAGAAACAGTATACTCACCGAGTGCGTTTGTTGTTGCCATGTATTCGGCCATTTTGCCCATTAACTCGACTTCAGCTCCAGCTATAGGGTTTCCGAGAATGTCTTCAACAACTCCAGAAACTGTGTAGGTTTCACCTGATGAGTAGTAGAAGTGCCATTCCATTCCTGCTTCATGTCCGACGCGTATTTCCATGCTTCGAGAACCCCCTGACACAAAGATGGACAGGGCGCTATCGATGGTTAATTCTACGTTATAGCTGCCTGGAGTTATGGTGACTAGGCTTGTGACATCCTGGTGATATGCGTTATTGACTGGGTTATTCCACCACAGATGTGGTTCTGGATCATTTTCCCAGTCATGTACCCATATCTCCATTTCACCTTCCATTCCTGGAACTGGTGAATCGTCGCTCATTGTTCGGAGTTCAAAGGTCACATCAACGGTTTCTCCTTCAAGGACGCTTCCTAAGAAGAAATCGCCTTCATAATCGATGTAGACTCCTTGCATGAGTACGAGATCATAGTTTGTGAGGTCTGCGTTTAAGACGAACCCAGGTTCCCATATTCCACCTAGATCGGGGTCATTCATAGGGTCTGGCCAAGCGTTAAACTCGTATGTGTCACCTGGAGCACTGAACTCGTAATAACCTGAACCGTCAGTGTCATCGCCGTAGCTGAACCCGGTTGCCGGACTCCATAGGCTTACATAGACACCATCTACAGGTCCCACGCCAGCTTCTGTGACAATTCCACTAATTGTGTAGACATCACCAGACATCATATCGAATTGCCAGTTCATACCGGTGTTTCCGACTTTGAGGTCTAGGTCACGTTGTCCTGTGGTACTGAAGATAGGTAGTGATCCGTCGATTACATAGGTCAATGTGTAGCTTCCCGGAGTAATCACAACTTCACCAGTAATATCTTGGTGATAATCGTTGTTCACTGGGTTATTCCACCATAGATGTGGTTCTGGATCATTCTGCCAGTCATGTGCCCAGACCTCGAAGAATGCTTCCATTCCTGGAACTGGTTCACCTGGAGGTGTATCCCAAGGAGCTGCATCAAGAAGCTCGAAAGTCACCTCTACAGTATCACCGTCTGCCTTGGTTCCTAGGAACCAATCACCAGAATAATCGACGAACAGTTGTGGTGTAAGTATTACGTCGTAATCTGTAACGTCACCTGCACTTAGATCAAATCCGGGCATCCAGATTCCGCTTAGGCTTGGATGTGTAGCTGGGTCTGGCCATGCGTTGAAATCATAGATTCCAGCAGGTGCTGAAACCGAGTAGAGTCCTGATGCGTCTGTGTTTGTCCAATAGTTCATTCCACTCATTGGATCGTTCAAGTTAACGTTCACATTCGCAATAGGAGTTCCATCTGGCTCAGTTACTGCTCCGCTAACAGTATAGATTGTGCCTGACATAAACTCAAAGTGCCAGTTCATACCAGAGTTTCCAACTTTGATGTCCAAGTCACGTTGTCCATCTGCACTAAAGATAGGCAGTGATCCATCGATTACATAGGTTACCGTATAGCTTCCTGGAGTAATCACCACGTCACCAGTAATCTGGTGGTGCCAGTCATTGTTTATTGGGTTGTTCCACCAGTCGTTGGTCCAATCGCCATCGTTTGCGGTTGGATCGTTCTCCCAGTCGTGTACCCAGATCTCGAATAGACTCTCTAGTCCTGGAACTGGTTCACCCGGAGGTGTATCCCAAGGAGCAGCGTCTAAGATTTCAAAGGTTACTTCGACTGTGTCTCCGTCCGCTTTGTGTCCAAGGAACCAATCACCTTCAAATTCTATGTGAACCTGAGGTGCGAGTATTACATCGTAGTTGGTTTTGTCTTGGTCTAGGACGAAGCCGGGCATCCAGATTCCGCTTAGAGTTGGATGTGTAGCTGGGTCTGGCCATGCGTTGAAATCATAGGTTCCAACTGGAGCGGTTATTGCGTATAGTCCTGATGCGTCAGTGTTTGTCCAATAGTTCATTCCACTCATTGGATCGTTCAAGTTAACGTTCACATTCGCAATAGGAGTTCCATCTGGCTCAGTGATTAGACCGCTAACAGTATAGATTTCACCAGATAGCATTTCAAAGTGCCAATTCATACCAGAGTTTCCGACTTGTATGTCCATATTTCGTTGTCCGTCAGAACTGAAGATTGGCAGTGACCCATCGATTTCGTAGGTCACTGTATAGCTTCCAGGAGTAATCACAACGTCGCCGGTTATGTCAACGTGCCAGTCATTGGATTCACGTGTGTTCCACCAGTCGTCTGACCAGTCAGGAGTAATCATAGCAGGATCATTCTCCCAGTCATGTACCCAGACTTCAAAGAGACCCTCAAGTCCTGGAACTGGTTCACCTGGAGGCGTGCCCCAAGGATCACCATCCAATATTTCGAAAGTCACCTCTACTAGATCTCCGTCTACTTTGTGTCCGAGGAACCAATCATCCTGATAATCAAAGTACAGTTCTGGAACCAGAACTATATCATGATCTGTGACATCTCCAAGGCTTAGATCAAACCCAGGCATCCAAACTCCACTTAATCCAGGATGAGTTGCGTAATCAGGCCAAGCGTTAAACTCATAGATTCCAGCTGGTGCTGCAACTGAGTAATCTCCGTTAACGTCTGTTCGGGTACCATAACCCATACCAGCTACTGGGCTCATCAGATCTATCCATACACCTTCAATTGGTGTTCCATCTGGTTCAGTTACGGTTCCGCTTACAGTGTAGACATCTCCTGACATCATGTTAAAGTGCCAGTTCATTCCAGTGTTTCCGACTTTGATGTCTAGATCGCGTTGTCCATCTGAACTGAAGATTGGCAAGGATCCGTCGATTACGTAGGATACCGTATAGCTTCCTGGAGTAATCACAACGTCACCAGTAATCTGGTGGTGCCAGTCATTGTTTACGTGGTTATTCCACCAGTCGTCTGACCAGTCAGGAGTAATCATAGCAGGATCATTCTCCCAGTCATGTACCCAGATCTCGAATAATCCTTCGAGTCCTGGAACAGGTTCACCTGGAGGTGTATCCCAAGGAGCTCCATCAAGAAGCTCAAAGGTGACCTCGATAATATCTCCGTCTGCCTTGTTTCCTAGGAACCAATCACCTGAATAATCGATGAATAGTTGAGGAGCGAGTATGATATCGTTATTTGGAACATCTCCTAGGCTTAGATCGAAGCCACCCTCCCAAACTCCGCTAAGTTCAGGATGAGAAGTCCAATCAGGCCATGCGTTGAAATCATAGGTTCCAGCAGGTGCTGAAACCGAGTAAAAACCTGATGCGTCAGTGTTTGTCCAGTATCCTCCTCCACCTAGGGGGTCGTTGAGGTTTACGTTTACGTTCTCTACTGGTGTGCCATCAGGCTCAGTGATTAGACCGCTAACAGTATAGATTTCACCAGATAGCATTTCAAAGTGCCAATTCATACCAGAGTTTCCGACTTGTATGTCCATATTTCGTTGTCCGTCAGAACTGAAGATTGGCAGTG